>Ga0315274_10000619_pt1 | contig 55050 bp, 55 predicted proteins | sample YL17G02_20_MG_FD_203700 | JGI IMG/M metagenome (GOLD analysis project Ga0315274, IMG submission 203700) | Sediment microbial communities from Yellowstone Lake, YNP, Wyoming, USA - YL17G02_20 | ecosystem: Environmental > Aquatic > Freshwater > Lake > Sediment | place: USA: Wyoming | collected...
TTCACCCCCACCCTGTTCCCTCCCCCCTCCCCGCCATAATTCAGCGGGATCTTCGACAAGGGGGAGGGTTTTCATTGTCTTTCGGTATGTTACAGAGCGGTTTTTCATAGAACTTTTGACAATATCAGAACTTATTAAAAGCTCCGATCAATACCTTTTTGAAACTCTCGATTTCTCTTTCTGAATACCCTTCTTTTATTTGCTCGTTTAACCTTTTGACGATTGGTAATGCCTTGTGAGCCACTTTGTTTCCCTTTTCGGTGAGATAAATCAAATAAACCCGTCGGTCATTGGGATGGTCAGAACGTTTCACATAGCCCAATTTTTCCAATCGATCAATCAAGCCTGTGACAGTCGGATTCTCTAACATTAATCCCTGACTGATTTGAGTTAAACTTGAACCATCCTTCTTTTGGAGGAAAAAGAGCAGCATGACCTGGATTGGGGTTACCTCTATCCCGCTTTCTGAAAAGGATTTTTGGAGGTTCATTATAAGTTTTTGGTATACTTTTGAAACCAAAAATATGAGCCGGTCTTCAACAGCCATAGATGATCCTCTCTGGAATTGTTTTATTAGCTAAATATTAGCATACTAAATAATATTGTCAAGAAAATAATTTGGAGCCTTCCTGACTTTTCGCCTAAAGGAAAGTAAAGTTTATGACTCAAAGTAAAAAGGGTAATATATATCCTCTTACATTCGCAGAAAGCCATAGGCTTCATAACCATGGATGAATGCGAGGAATATTTTTTACCTTTAGTACCTTTCAACCGTTAATCCCTCGATTTTAGGAGAGAGGGAGAGAGGGGGACGCTGTTGACTACGTTGAATTATGCAATCCCCCTCGTTCCTCCTGTGATCATCTTTTACCCTGACATTTTCCAAACGATAAACCCACCACCCACACATGTCAAGAAAACGGAAAATGGGGGTTTGGTTCGAACCCAACCTAAACAGACCTCCTGAAAAACCCCGCCGGGGGCAGAATAAGAAGGTTGAGGAGAATGGATGTGCGACAACCGCTTCCCCTTTTGTTTGACAGGTTTGGGCGCTTTTGTTATCATTTAATCAAAAGTGATAACATAGGAGGCATTCATGGTCAGGACACAGATACAACTGACTGAGGACCAAACCAAGGCGCTTAAGAAGATAGCCCAGTCTCGGCATTTATCCGTTGCAGAACTCATCAGGAAAGCCGTCGACACGGTCATTAAGTCAAGCGCCGTCATCAACGTCGAAGAAAGACATAAAAGAGCGCTGGAGATCGTTGGAAAGTTCAGTTCTGGAAAACGCGACGTTTCTAAAAAACATGATCTCTATCTTACAGAAGCCTGTAACAAATGAGAGTCTTTATCGATACATCGGCCTTCTATGCTTTGCTCGACAGGGATGATGAGAATCATCGAAAGGCGAAGAGCGCATGGGTCGATCTGCTGAAGAATGAAGATACCCTGATTACGAACAATTACGTTCTCGTGGAGACATTTGCTCTTATCCAGCATCGGCTCGGCATACACGCTGTGAGAGGATTTCAAAATGACATTTTGCCTTTAGTAAATATTGAATTCGTTGTCCCAGAATTACATCGATCTGGCATTAGCGCCCTTCTCTCAGCGTCGAGGCGGAATCTCAGCCTGGTTGATTGCGTCAGTTTCGAGATGATGCGTACTTTAGAAATTAAGACAGCCTTTGCCTTTGATCCCCATTTTAAAGAGCAGGGATTTAATATGCTACCTTAGGTCTCGACAGAGAGTCTTTCCATTTATCTGACCACCTTTCCAACAAAGCCTCTACGTGTCAGGCCTTAAAACAGGATGTCGGTTGAAGTCCAACCCAAGCATACATCTTCAATGGAAACTTCTCGCCCGGGATCGACATATCGGGACAGATGGAGTATTTACACGAGTTAGAAATGTGAGGATGGGGTCGATTTTATGAGAGAGAACAAGAACATGACATGGCTGATTACCGAGGCTGTCCCTATTTTTTTAAAGTAAATCTCCATTTGCAGAACATATCTTTGGGATGGGGGTCGGGTGGGGCAAAAAGACACTCTATTTGGATGCGCTCATCGATCTCTCGGGCAAAGTTTGCAAACTCACCCCGGTGCATTTCTTTGCATACGAACTCTTCCAATCCTCTTTTGAGACGAGATTCCTGTGTTGGGCAGCTGGGTACTGTGATAATCACCTCCCCCTCTTTCTCCTCGATCTGATAACCTACCAGGATCATCCAAGGCCAGTACATCAAGGCTTTGACAAACCCTCGGAGCCCTTTCTCTGTAATATCGAAGCGGCGGATAAGATCTCTGGCACCCACTCCGGCGACACGACCCCAGACCTGTTCGTTGATCCGCTCTGCTGTGGGCTGGTCGAACCTCTCCGCTACATAAAGAAACCAGAAGGCATCCATCACCCGGTAGTGCCAGAGTAAAAAGTTGATATAATTTTTAAGCTCCGAGGCCTCCATCTTATCGAAAATCTCAAGATCCATCTCCGTCTCCTAGAAAATGACGTGCCCGTGTCCGTGACTCGTGTCCGTAATCCTGACCATCACCCCCACCCTCACCCTCCCCCATCGAAGGGGGAGGGGATAATTTGTTGTTATTACAAGAGATTTTCATACCCCCTGTGTCAAGTGCGTGTAAAGCTCAGCCCGTCAAAGGGGGAGGGAAATTCTTAGTATTTTCACCCTCTAGGTGCGATGTAGCTGCTATGTTCAATTTCTCATTTCCTCAATTCCCCAATCCCTTAATTGCTACTCCCTCACCTCTCCATCCCCTCATCTCCCTATCCTTTATTAGAAGGAGTAAGTCTTTCAATCCGCTCGGCCAAAGGGGGATGGGAATAATAGAACCAGGCATAAAGGGGATGCGGGGTCAAATTCGCCAGATTATCAACGGCCAACCGCTTGAGTGCTCTCCGCATCGGTTCTGCTGTTTTCATCAGCTCGAGTACGAAGTCATCTGCTTCACGTTCGAACTTTCTGGAGATTGCCGATTCCAATGGTTGAACGAAATAGCCCAGGGGACTGATAAGTGCCCCGATCAGAAATAGTCCCACATAGGGAATGGATTCTTGAAAGCCAAATGTCTGATAAAGCAACGGCCAGTTTAAGAATTTGGCCACCCCGTAAAAAACGGCCAAGGAGAATATTTCTAAAAGGATGATCTGCTTGAGCACATGTTTTTTCTTCCAGTGCCCTATCTCATGTGCCAGGACGGCCAGAATCTCTTCTTCGGCATGAGATGCCAACAATGTATCGAAAAGGACAATTCGTTTACTCCTTCCCATGCCGGTAAAATAGGCATTGGTGTGTTTGCTGCGCTTGCTGGCATCCATCCTGAACACCCCTTTGACCTGGAGTCCCACTTTCTCCATCAACGTCTTGATATGATCTTCCAACGTCCTATCCTCAATCGGTCCAAACTTGTTGAACAGAGGAGCGATCACCACCGGAAAGAGCCACAGCATCAGTAATTCAAACAAACCGACCAATATCCATGCCCATGCCCACCACGTATTTCCACCATGAACCACCAGGGTTAAAAGGACCCAGAGGAGCAAACCGCATAGGAAGGCTAAAATGGCCATGCTTTTAATGAGGTCCGAAATCCACATTTTCAAGGTCATTGTGTTAAATCCATAACGTTCTTCGATTACAAATGTGTCATAAAGGCTGAAAGGGATTCGAAATAGGTTTGCGAAGATCGAAAGGACCGCAAAGAAAATAAAACCGTCAACAATCAGCCCAAACCCCCATGGGTCGATGATCCCTACGAACCATGGCAAAAACCCGGATAATAAAATAGCCAGAAAAAGGGCTTGGTTCGCCATCGTCGCAATGATGCCGAAATGATCGGAGTCTGCGGTATAAGCAGAAATCTTCCTGAGCTTTTCTTGATCTACCGATTCCCGAAAGACTTCAGGTACGACAGCTCCGCATTTCCGGAGGCAGGAAACGTTCAGCCAGTTCAGTAATAGTTGGCTTCCAGACCGTAATAAAAAGACGGTTAGAAAAATTAGAAGCAAGGTATCAGTTTAGCCTTTTGAAAAATGAATTTCAAAAGCCAAAAAAATTAGAAGAATCACTATAAAATCCCCCTCTATCCCCCTTTTTCAAAGGGGGAAGCTAATATCTCCTCCCTTCGGAAAAGGGAGGCAGGGAGGGATTTCCAAAGCGCTAAAGCATTACGAAGCAAGAAATTTGATTGAACCATGAGAGAGGGATATTATCTCCTCGAGGCCCTCTTGGTCCTTTTCCCTCGGGGCTTGCGGACGTCCTTTTTAACCATTTCAGCGCCCCTCTCTTCGACAAGTTTTCTCACTTCACGGCGGCCAAGCTTCCGGATCGCCACAAGCAGCCTTTTCTTTTTGTCCCCTGGTTTAAACATCCCTGATTCCCACTGATGGACAGCACCGACAGTGACTCCCGCCAGGAGCGCCAGTTCCTTCTGGGTGATGCCTAAATGTTTGCGAAGGCTTCGGATCAAACGGGGAGAGAAACGGGAGATCTTCACCTCTTCCGGAGTTGCCTCCAAAGGTATCCTTTCCTTTCCCAACTCTTTTTGCCGTTGGGCGGAGAATCGCTCGAGTACCAAGACCGCCTTGCGAAGTTGCGAGACCGTGCTCTTCAAGGACCAGACATCTCGACCCAATGGAACGAAGATCTTCCGCATTTCCCTTTTTGCCAAACGTACGATTTCAGATTTGATTATCCCTTCTAACTTGCCCATATGTCCCTCCTTCTAAAAGTGAATTGAATTCCAATTACCAAATCCATCTTAATTCCAAATTTCAGATTTTAGATTACAGGTTTTCAATCTGCAATCTCAGTTGGTTCTCATTTAAATATCTTCCCGGGGTTCATGATTCCATTGGGATCCAAGAGCTCCTTGATCTGCTTCATTATTTTGAGGCTTTCCCCATGCTCCCTCTCCATAAACTTCCTCTTTCCAATCCCAACACCATGCTCTCCCGTTGCGGTACCCCCGCATTCCAGTGCGAAACTGACAATCTCTTCCCCTGCCTCCAGAATCTTCTGCCATCCCTCCTTTTCTTCAGGATTTCCCAAAATCTCCATATGTAGATTTCCACTACCTGCATGGCCAAAAGCATATCCTTTTAATCCCCTCTTCTCCACAATCTTCTGACCCCACTCCACCATATCCGGATATCTTGAAATCGGCACAGCAGTGTCAACATAAAAAGGGAAAAGACCAGGATTGTTTACTTTGATCGACTCATGGACATCGTACCGTGCCTCCCAGAGACGATTCCGTTCCTCCCTCCCGATTCCCGAATCGAACCGGAGATATTGATTGTCAGTACAGATCTCCTTCATCATTTCCAATTCCTCTTTCAAACCAGTGGTGCTCGTACCATGAAACTCAACAAAAAGAGTTGGTTTTTCATCCAAGGAGAGTTTCTTATATCGGTTGACCACCTGTACGGTAGGGGCATCTAATAATTCGAGGGCAGCGGGTGAGAGGCCAGATCGCATGATTTGCGAGACCGTATTCGTGGCATCCCGAATCGCATTGAATTGGACGACAGCAGCCATGAACTCTGCTGGGAGGCCAATCAGTCGAAGGGTGACCTCTGTGACCACGCCCAGTGTTCCTTCCGATCCGACGAAGAGACGGCAGAGATCATAGCCTGAAGAACTCTTGATCGCATTCGTTCCAGTCCGGATGATTTCTCCGGAGGGAAGGACCACCCTCATGTTGAGGACAAAATCTTTGGTGGCGCCGTATTTGATCGTCCTGACCCCGCTGGCGTTATTGCCCACCATCCCGCCGATAGTCGCCGCCGCTCCAGGGTCTGGCGGAAAGAAGAGGCCATAACGTGAAAGGTACTGATTCAATTCTTTATAGATGACTCCTGCTTCGACACGGACTTGAAGATCTTCTGCCTTTAGCCCCAGGACATGGTTCATTTGTTGAAGATCTAAAACAATCCCCCCTTCTACTGGGATGGGATTGCCCTCTAAACTGGTCCCTGCCCCCCAGGGTGTAACAGGTATTCGCTTCCCATTGGCGAGCTTTAGAATTTGACTGATTTCCCCTTCACCCAGGGGCCAAACGACGACATCGGGCCTTCTCTTTGGATGAAAGGATTCATCCTTCCCATGAAGGTCAAGGACGGATTCACCGATGGACATTCTTTCCAACCCCACTACCCCCTTGATGAAATCCAATTCTTTATCCGTCAGCTTTCCGTATTCGACCAAAGGCTCTTTAACTCCCCAAGAGGCTCGCCTTGAAAAAATTTTTCAGGAATCTGATAGCTGTTTCTCCATCTTGGAAACCAATCCCTTTGCCTTTTCAATTGCCCTTCTCTTAAAGATCACCCAATCTCTGTGGGCTTTTATCCTCTCTTGAAGTGAGGCGATATTTTCTCTCACCCTCTTCTTGGAAGGTGTTCCAATGGACGGAATCTGAGATAGGACTCCCTCTGGTTTCTGAATCTTTTTCACATCCTGCTCAGTGATCGGTAGATCAATCTCCCTCTCACCGAGGGCTCTCTTTATACTCCGATAGGAGACCTCTTTCTCCCCATCCTTCTCGGAATATTTGACCGCTTTCTCCATCACCATCTTTGCCTTTCGTAAAGGAAGCCCGTAGGAGCGAACCATCCATTCCATCAAGGGGGTGGCACCGGCAAACGCTTCTCGGGCCTGCTCAAGCATCTGAGCCTCATTGACTCGGAGGAACTGTATTACTTCTGCCATGACCGAGAGGGTGGGTTTAGATTCCTCCACCAGATCCATGATCCAGTACTTCGTCCATTGGGTATCCCGATTATATCCCATGAAGAGGGCCTTGCCGACGGAGAGGAGGCTGACCACCATTCCGTGGGCAAAAGAGGTCTTGGCCTTGATCACTTCCAAGGAACATGGATTTCGCTTCTGTGGCATGATGGAACTGCCGGTGCAATGTTTGTCGTGCAGCCGAACCATATTAAATTCACGGGTGGATAAAAGGATCAAGGTTTGGGCCATCGTGGAGAGATGGTCCATCATCACGGCCACAGCATAGGCCAGTTCCACCTCAGGCTCCCATCGCTGGGTGATGGGATCAGTGACATTCTCTGTAGGACCATCAAATCCGAGGAGCTTCGATGTGAACTGCCGATCCAGATTGAAAGAAGTGCCATACCCGGCTGCCGCTCCCAAGGGATTTTTATTGAAGAGGGCAAACCAATGGATGAATCTTTGAACATCCCGCTGAAGGGCCTCAGCAAAAGAGAGGAGGAGGTGACCAAAGGTGGTGGCCACTGCATGCTGGTGATGGGTGAAGCCAGGCATGATCGTCAAAGGATGTTCTTCAGCCCGCAGGAGAAGTCTCTCCATCAGGGAGATCAACCCTTCAACAAATCCTAAAATCTGGTCCCGAAGGTAGAGACGCATATCGAGTACAACCTGGTCGTTCCGACTCCTTCCGGTATGGACCTTGCCCCCGTATTCGATTCCCGCCCGGCGAATGAGAAAGCTCTCAATATTGGAGTGGACGTCTTCTTTAGAGGTATCGAGCTTAAACTTCCCTTTTCGATGGAGCGTTTCGATTTCCCTTAATCCCTTGAGGATCTTCTTCCCATCCTGTTTCGAGAGGATACTTTGTCGGCAAAGCATGAGAACATGGACCCGATTCCCCCACAGATCGTAAGGGATCAATCGTTCGTCGCAGGGAGGAATCCCTCTGACATCTCTCCCCGATAGAAAATCGACCGTCTCCTGGGAAGGCATCTCTTCGAATCGGCCCCCCCACAATTTGTCAACCTTCATATCATCACTCCGAACCTGTCATGCCCGTGCAAACGGGAATCCAGGTATTTGCCTTACAAAAGAGATAATGGATTCCTGCTGGAGTTTATCCCGATGAAAATCGGGGCAGGAATGACCAAAGGGTGAAGGGAAGCCCACTATGCCTGCGTGCCCGTAGACCGGGGTTCCCCAATGAGGCGGTTTAACCCGCCACGCACTATTTCTTTTTCCTCTTTGCCAAAATCTCAAACGGAAGCCCCCGAACGAAGGCGGCATCGGCGCAACGCCTCTGATCAAATCCGGTGGCTTTGATGGACCGGATTTCAGGTGTGAAAAGACTCGTCCTCGATTCTCGATGAACGATTTCAATGTTCCCTTTGTAGAGCTCAATCTTATATTTCCCATTCACCACCTTCTGAGAATTCTCGATGAAGGCATCCAGATCATACCTCAAAGGATGATAAGCCATCCCATGGTAGATCAAATAGGCCCACTTCTGGTCCACCCCCCTCTTAAACTGAATCTCATCTTTGGTCAGACAGAACTGTTCCAGGTCTCGATGGAGTTTGAGGGTGATCGTCGCTCCAGGCGCTTCATAGATCTCTCGGCTCTTGAGATCCATGATCCCGTCTTCAAACATATCGATCTTACCGATCGAATGGGTACCTCCGATGACATTCAGTTCCGGAATGATCTCTCCTAAAGGCCTCCGTTTTCGATTCAATTTGACGGGAATCCCTTCCTCAAACTCCAGGGTGAAGGAAGCAGGTTGATGAGGTGCTTTCTCAGGTGGCCGGTACCACATCCAGATATCATCCGGGAGGGGCTGGTTCAGGTCGATTGCACCACTGGCGATCGATCGGCACCACATCGTCTTATCGTCGCCTCCGGTGATCATCTCAGTCACTGGAACACCCCATTTTTTACACAGTTCTTCTTCTTCCAATCGGGTCAAATCGAAATCCCTCACAGGAACCAATATCTTCAAGCTCGGCGCAAACATTTTAAAGACGTTGTGCATACGGTATTGATCATTGCCTTTTCCACTGGATCCTTCAAGGATCGCATCACATCCTTCAGCAAGAGCCACCTCTGCCACCTTCCTTGCAACGATCTGTCTGGTCATCGATGTGGAAACAGGGTAACCCAGATAATCGGAGTTGGCCTGAATGGCCCGTGCGATCCAGGTCTCGGTGAATTCTCTTCGTAGATCGAAAAAGAGAGGTTTGATCTTGAGAACCCTCGCCTTTCTCCTGCTCTCTATAACCTCCTCCTCACCCTGTCCGACATCGATCGTGATAGGGAGGATTCTTTTTGCCTTATACTTCCGCCTAAGCAATTCAATGGCCAGGGAGGAATCCAATCCTCCAGAGTAAGCGACCGCCACTTTATCCACTTTGGGTGTCTCTGTCCCTTCAATCTTTTCCAAAATCTTATTAATATCCATAAAACGCTACCCTCGATTGAAGTTTAGACTAAAATGTTAGCATAAATGGATCATTTAAACAATGTTTTTTATTGGTCGTTTTTTATTGGTCGAAATTGGAACCTTTGAGATAACTTTTCACCTATAGTTTTAAACTCATACTTTCATCTCTCCTACCCCCTCTGAAAATGAACGAAGCTCCCGCCCACAAGGCGGGGTCTCACGGATAGCCGGGGCTTTCGTTCGACTGAGCTCACGACGAAGTCCAGTCTCACCGAAAATGCTTTGCAGAACTTTCCAAAATCAAAAGAAGTGATCAAAGGAATCCCCAAAGGAACGATCTTCCATGAGGTTACTGGAGGGGGCGGAGGTTATGGAGATCCTTTGAAGAGGGTGGTGGAGAAGGTTTTGAAGGACGTCCGAAATGGGTCTGTTTCAATTGAGAAGGCAAAAGAAGGTTATGGTGTTGTCATTGGTCCTATCGCACTTACTGAGGAGTCCATAATAGGATAGACATCCTCGAATTGAAGGCTTGCCCGTTTGAAAACCTTGGGCTGGACTCCGGCTTTCGCCGGAGAGACGAATTTGAGGCATCGTCCCTTTTCGTCATTCCGGCCCCGATTTCCACCGGGGTAAACTCCAGCCGGAATCCAGTGGTATAGAAGAAGAGTTTGATGTCTATTCAATTACGGCCTTATTGGTAAGTTCAATGAAGAGGAGACGAACAAAAGACACAAATTGGAATAACACTGAAGACCGCATGAACTCCTTCCTGAAGTCTTTAGTTTTGGATTTCGTCTCGCAATGCAATAGCAAATGGAAATCAATAAGAAGATAAAAAAGATATTTTAATTTTCAAGATTTGGCGACACAAAGAATGAGTTGAAAAATTCTTTACAAAGAAATACTGTAAGACTACCATACGCAAAAACAAGCAATGAAGACACAAATGACTCAAAAGATATTAACCCGTGATTTCATTCTCGCTTTTTTTGCCCAATTCGCTTCATCATTTGTTTTCCATATCCTTATTCCTACTCTCCCAATCTATCTTTCGAGATTGGGATCTCCGGAAGTAGAGACGGGTGTTCTTATAGGAATCTTTTTTTTCTCCTCATTGGTTTTCAGGCCTTTTGTTGGAAAAGCCCTTTTAAAACATCCCGAAAAAACCTTTATGCTCATCGGGGCCCTCCTTTATGCCTTCACTTCCGTTGGTTATCTTTTAGCTCTCCCTTTTTGGCCTTTCTTGATTGTGAGGGTCTTCCATGGAATTGGATTCGCATTCTTCCATACTGCCTCAATGACATTGATCGCCAATATCAGCTCAGAAGCCCATCGGGGACAAAGCCTCAGCTATTTTTATATGGCCACCAACATTTCCGGTGCCTTAGCTTCTCCCCTTGGAATGTTCCTTATCATCCACTTTAGTTTCAGCCTCCTCTTCTTGGTCTGCTTAGGTCTATCCTTATGCTCGCTATTCATTACTAGTGAAGTACCCCGCAGCAGAGCTGCGGGGCATCTAATTCTCTAAAAAACTTTCCTCCCCCTTGATGGGGGAGGATTAAGGTGGGGGTGATGATTAGATCATTTCCCCCTCACCCTACCCCTCTCCCCTGCCTTCGCCGAAGCGGCTTCGCGCAGGCAGGCCCCAGGGGAGAGGGTAGGCCATTCATCCCCCCAGCAGAGCTGAGGGGTATTCTGGCATATTTTGATAAATTGGGAGGGAGACAAGTCGTTCCATCGCAGGATTCCTCCATCGAAGACGGTTTCTTTCTCAGTCGGAAAGCTCTTCCACCGTCTATCATTAGTTCCCTTTCCTTCTTCATCTGGGGAGCTGTAACTGCCTTTTTCCCTCTTTATGCAATAAATTGTGGGGTGGCCAATCCCGGGCTTTTCTTTACCACTATTGCCATTATGCTTATTCTTGGTCGTGCTTTGGGTGGGAAGATATTGGATCTTTATAGCAAAGATAGAATCATATTGCCTTGCCTGATCACATATATCATTTCGATGGTTATCCTCGCTTTTTCCAAAACTCTACCCATGTTTATTCTTGTTGCAGCGATCTGGGGGATTGGGAATGCCTTTCTCTTGCCTTCTTTGGTGGTTTATGTTCTTGATCGTGTGGGCTCTTCTCCAGGTCCAGCTATGGGAACGTTCACAGCAATCTCGGATTTGGGAATTAGCCTGGGGCCAGTGGTCATGGGCATCATCATCCATACGGCCAACTATCCGATCATGTTCCTCTGCTTAGCTCTCACGGGTGTCATCAATCTCAATTATTTCTATTTTTTCGTGAGAAAAAAAGGGGCGATCCTTTAATGATGAATATTTCTACTGGGGCCCCACGGCCAAGGCCGTGCCTGCACGCTGTAGCGCTTCGGCGCGCAAGCGTGGTCTCCTGCGTAGGCGGATGAAAATCAATGAAGCAGATGAGTTCAGACCTGGAAAACATTTCTGGAGCCCAGGGGCGGGTCGGACCGAAGCGGATTTCGTATGCTCGCTTTGTGAGAAGTTTTATGATATATATATGTTGTATCAGTTTAGCCTTTTGAAAAATGAATTTCAAAAGCCAAAAAAATTAGAAGAATCACTATAAAATCCCCCTCTATCCCCCTTTTTCAAAAGGGGAAGCTAATATCTCCTCCCTTTGGAAAAGGGAGGCAGGGAGGGATTTTCAAAGCGCTAAAGTATTACTATACGTTATATTTCAAAAGGTATGGTGGAAACTTGAAGAAGAGAGGTGCTGATGATGAAGAGGATGACGAAACTTTTGGTTTTGGCTTTCTTGTTTGTGGCAGGCTGGACCTTTTTCCCACAAATCGTTCAGGCCGATCTGGAGTGGAGAATCATCAAAGACTTAGACCTGAAGACCACCCCACTTGATGTTGCTCCCTCCGCGGATGGAAAGTGGTTGTTCATTCTCACACCCGGAGAAATTCTCGTTTATTCCTTTCCAGAGGGCAAGATCACCGACCGAATTCCCGTTGACAAGGACTTTGACAGGATTGCATCGTTACCGAGGGCTGATATGTTCACCATTGCGAGCAGTACGAAGAAAGCCCTCCAGATCATTCTTTTTGAAGCCGTTTATAAGATTGATGTGACGGGCCTTCCTTTTAAAGGCCCCCAAGACGCTTCGGTCACCGTTGTCGTCTTCGATGACTATCAGTGACCCTACTGCGCGGGGCTTGAGCCCCTCCTCCGGCAGGTGCTGGAGAAATACCCGAACGATGTGAAGCTTGTCGTGAAACACTTTCCCCTTCAGATGCGCGGTTATGCAAGGAAGGCAGCCATCGCCGCCCTGGCGGCAGGGAAACAGGGGAAATTCTGGGAGATCCATGAAAAACTGTTCGCTAACCAGAAGGATCTCAGCGATGCCAAAGTGGAGGCGATCGCTGGGGAACTTGGCCTGAACATGGAGCAGTTCAACAAGGATCTCAAAGACCCAACCATTGGGTCTCTGATTGATAGGGATATGAACAACGGCCGCCAGATAAATGTTCAAGGAACCCCCACCATCTTTGTAAATGGGAAACTGCTCAATCAGCGAAGCCTTCCAGGGCTCCAGCAGGTCATTGAACCTGAATTGAAGAAAAAGAAGTAAAAAACATTATCAACAATTTTCCCAGTTCACGGAACAAAGATGGTCGAACTGCCCAAGGATGAAACCTCGGTAGTTCGGCCTTTTTGTTCAGGAGGTCTCGGTCTCCACTGACCCACTCCTTGCCCGGAGAGTATGAGGGGCATCCATAAAACGGTTGATCCGACGATGGATGGGAAGTCAACCCTTCGATTCCCCGACCCGAAGGTCAGAAGCTGTGAAAAAATTGGGGGCAGTGGACCGGCCAGAGGGATATCTCCAAAACTGTAGAATGCGGACTTTGAAAATGTATGGGTCATGAGTCAGTTTAACTTATCAATCTAACATGGTTTTCAATCCCTATCATTAAGCCTGGAAGAGGTAGCCGCTCTACAGTTTTTCCGACATCCCCCTGTCCGCTCTGTAAGTCTTGGGATTTTTTCACACCTTCTCAGGGCTTACTCGGGGTTGACTTTACCTTAACGTTTAATGGGTGCATAAACTTTTGACGATACGGACATGGGCAAGCCGTTCGGAGAGGCTTCGAGGCGAACCTTTGGCCGAATCGGCACTCTCGTCCCCTTCCCCTGCTGGAATCCACTTGGAGTGATGCCCTCCGATACCCTTAAATCCTCAAAACAACCGCCTTCCGAAGCCTTGAAGGGCGGTTTGCCCGTGTCCGTTTTGCAACTGTCAGGTTTAATAATAGTCCATACTACACGTCATAATACCAGCAATGGGGATCTTCTTCGAGATAGTCTCCGGTTAAAGCAAGGGCTAAACTGCGGCAACCTCGGCAATCTTTTATCTCGCATCTTCCACATTGACCCCTAAGGTTCTCTTTTCTCCTTAACTTCTCCAAGATCTCCGAGTTCTCCCAAATCTTTTTTAACGATTCTTTCAATAGGTTCCCTATTGAAATGGGAAACCTTCGGCAGGGGAAAACATTTCCCTCGGGCATGATGCAAAGACCATCCACTCCGACAACACAGGGAGCACCCAGGAGCTCCGGCTCCTCGTCATTGAAATTGACCTGAAAGGCTTGATAAGGAAGAAACGAATGTTCTTCTCCCTCGGTCGAGATAAAATCTAAAAGCATTCTGATCATTTCCTTCCATTCTTCTCTGCTAAGGACCTCATTCAAACTCTCTCTTCCTCTGCCTAAAGGGATAAACCGTTCAATGATCAATCCGTCAATGCCTAAATCCTGGCAGAGTTTAAAGAGGGATGGGAGGCTCCTAAAATTTCTCTTCATAACGGTGAGCATGAAGAGGATCTCAAACCTTTTTGCCTCCCTGATCAAGGGAAGATTGTGGATCACCTTCTCAAAAACCCCTTTCGAGCGAATAGCGTCATTCGTTTCTGCATCCGCTCCATCCAAGGAAATCTTCATTTTCTTCAGTTTAGAAAAATCAGATAACCTCTTCATCATCTCTCGATCGATGAGAAGACCATTGGTAATGATTCCCAACTCTGCAACCGTTGATTGTTGGTCCAAATCATTGAGGAGAAGAAGTAGCTCGGGTTTTAATAAGGGCTCACCACCCGTAAGATGGATACAGGCTGTTTTATCCCATTGATTTATCGTAGTGAGAATATTGTCAGAGACTTTTTTAAGCCCTGACCAATCCAAATCCTTGCTGTTGGAGAAATCGTTTTGGTAGCAATGCTTGCAGCGAAGATTACAGAGGTTTGTGGTATGCCATTGGATGTAGAATTGATCTTTCATAGAGTCTATCGGATGTTGAGGAAAAATTAGAAGAGGTCTCTCTTCTTCTGTCCAAACTTTTCTTTTTTCATTAACCCACAAGAATTGCGCTTCTCTCAGATTACCTCTTTCTCGGCCTTTCCCCCAGTAGTATCTTTACCTCTTCAAAATTTCCCTTCCGAAACACTTTGAGGAGGATTGTATCCCCGGGTTTCTTCTCTCGAATGTATCGAATCAGTTCATCATGGGTTTTCACATCATGCTGGTCCGCCTTCACCACAATATCTCCACCTACGATCACAATCATATTCCCAACCTGTACCCTCTGGTCTCCTCCTTTCAAGCCGGCCTTTTCCGCAGGCCCGCCCTTCACCGCCTCCGCAATCATCGCTCCTCGTTCTATCTTAAGCTTAAGATATTTTGCCACCTCGGGGATGAGAGTCTGGATGGTCGCACCGATCCAGGGATAGCTCACATAACCTTTTGAAATGAGTTCTGGAACCACCCGTTTTGCCGTGTTGACCGGAATGGCAAAACCAATGCCTACACTTCCTCCGGATGGACTGATGATGGCACTATTGATTCCGATGATCTCTCCATCGGAGTTAAGAAGGGGACCTCCAGAGTTTCCCGGGTTGATGGCCGCATCGGTCTGAATGACATCCTCTATTAAGGTTCCCACTTCGGAACGGATGGTTCGGCCGAGAGAGCTGATAATCCCCGTGGTCAAAGTCCTCTGCAAGCCAAACGGATTCCCGATAGCAAGGACTTTCTGTCCGATCCTTAAATTTCCTGAATCTCCCATCGAGATCACTTTCAACTTTTCTTTAGGGGCATCAATCTTGATCACCGCTAAGTCGTTATCTGGATCCGAACCGATCAATTTGGCAGGCCATTTCGACCCATCCGCTAAGGTTACCTCCAATTTTTGGGCGTTCGCCACAACGTGATGGTTGGTCAAGATGTGGCCTTTCGTATCGATAATGGAGCCAGACCCCGATCCCTGTGTGGGAAAGGCGTTGAAGAAAAAATCCATCTGGATAGCCGTACTGGTGACATTGACGACCCCATCAGCCACTTTCTCATAGACACCGATATTGTTTCTTTCGTCCTCAGTCAATGCAGCTGCAAAGACCTGCTGCATGCTGAAGAGAGAGATGAGGAGAATAAGATTTAAAATTGAAAATTTTTTTGAGATGAGTCTCTTCTTGCAACTCATTACAGTGTCCCCCTTTCATGTATCACGTCCCATATTGGCGAATTAAGATTTTGGTCTTTCTTTATCAACCCTAAAGGGTTGAGTTACGTAACTCAGGGCTTTAGCCCTGATTACTGTCAGCCCTGAAGGACTGAGTTACAGGATATTCAACCCTGAAGGGTTGACTTCCTGATCTCTCGAAGATATATAACTCAGGGCAATAGTCCTAAACCAACAAAAGTCTTGCTGAAAGAATATTCTCTGAAATCAGAGACTAATCCTTTTCTTACTGGATTCCCTAAAATGTACATTGCGACACTCTCTATGCTTTCCTCTTTCCTTAAAATATGATCATAATAACTGACGTGCCATAAATTCTCATTGTGATTCTTCTTAAACCAGTACCCACTTTTTTGTTTAAAAAGACTTATAAACTTTTTAAGATCAGATTTACCATCTGCTCCACTTACCAATAAATGAAGATGGTCAGGCATAAAACAGTAGGTCAAAATATCAAATTTTTCCAATCTGGCAGTCTCCGTTAAAATATTGCTTAGACCATCAACTATTTCAGTCTTGCTAAACCAGCCAACACGATCTTTTGTCAAAATGGTTATAAAATAGGCATATGTTCCAATATAGTCAAAATCTTTTAGCCTTGGTCTTTTAGGAAATGGCTCGTTGAAATTAAGTCCCATAACGGTAGCTGAAGATCTCAACTCTTGATCCATCAGCCCTGAAGGGCTGTGTCACCGTAGCTCAAGGCTTCCGCCCTGATAAGGTCAACCCTAAAGGGTTGAGTTACGTAGCTCAAGGCTTTAGCCTTGATTAGTGTCAGCCCTGAAGGACTGAGTTACATCAGTATCAGTCTCTTCCCAAGCCCTATTTATCTTAACTCAAGATTACAGATCCAGTTTTATATCCTGGGAAGGCCGGATTCGTCGAACAATCCTTCGAAGAGCGGCCCGCTGAGATATCGTTCGCCGGAATCAGGTAATATCGTAACAATTGTTTTGCCTTCAAACTCACCACTCCTTGCGAGCCTCAGAGCCACAGCGATCGCTGCACCACAACTGACACCCGAAAGAATCCCTTCCTCATGGGCAAGTCGCCTGGCATATTCGATCGCCTCTTCACTGGTAACTTGCTCAACACGATCCACCATAGACAAGTCAAGAGTGTTTGGGATAAAGCCAGCGCCAATTCCCTGAATCTTGTGAGGTCCAGGTTTAAGCTCCTTCCCTGCAACACGTTGGCTGATCACGGGGCTCTCGGCTGGTTCAACAGCAACGCTGATAATCTTCTTCTTCTTTTCTCCCTTGATATATCGCGACACGCCAGAAATAGTGCCCCCCGTGCCCACGCCTGATACAAGCACATCTATCCTGCCATTTGTCTGTTCCCAGATCTCAGGTCCTGTGGTCTTGAAATGGATCTCTGGATTGGCAGAGTTCTTAAACTGTTGAGGCATAAAATAATTGGAATTCGATGACGAAATGCGCTCAGCCTCTTCGATCGCACCTTTCATCCCCTTCCCCCCAGGTGTAAGAATAATGTTAGCACCAAGAATGGCGAGCACTTTACGCCTTTCGATCGACATGGTCTCGGGCATGGTGACGTTCAGTTTATATCCTCTTGCAGCTGCCACATAGGCCAAGGCAATGCCTGTATTCCCGCTTGTCGGTTCAATGATCTCCATCCCGGGTTTTAGCAATCCCTGCTTTTCCGCAGTCCAGATCATATTTGCTCCGATCCGGCACTTAACGGAATAAGCTGGGTTACGACCTTCAATCTTAGCAAGGATAGTGGCACGGAGTCCTTGAGCCATTCTATTGATCCGAACCATCGGGGTATTGCCGATCGATAATGAGTTGTCATCAAAAAATTGAGCCATAAATCTCTCCTTTCTTTCCCCTCACCCCTCCCCTCTCCCCATGGGGGAGAGGGATAGAGTGAGGGGGTTAATGGTGTTTTTATTCCGTCCGGGTGAATACCCCGCCCCTTGGGGCGAAGGATTTTCCCCGTTGTGGTCTTTGATACCCCGCTGCTTGCGGCGGGGTAGTTCATACGATCGGAGGTTTAAACCTCCGAAGTCTTAGTGCATTCGAAACCACCGTGACCGATGAAAACGCCATGGCCCCTGCGGCGAAGATCGGATTGAGGAGGATGCCAAAAAATGGGAAAAGGACGCCTGCAGCGACAGGGATGAGAATCGTGTTGTAAGCAAAAGCCCAGAAGAGGTTCTGTTTGATATTTCGAATGGTCGCCTTACTCAACGCAATGGCGGTCACGACTCCTCTCAAATCCCCGCCGATCAGTGTGATGTCTGACGATTCCATCGCCACATCGGTCCCCGTTCCAATTGCAATTCCCACATCAGCCTGTGCTAAAGCAGGCGCATCATTGATGCCATCACCCACCATTCCAACCTTCTTTCCCTGAGCCTGAAGCCGTTTAACCTCCTCCGCTTTCATTTCAGGAAGCACTTCTGCGAGCACCCGGTCTATTCCAATCTGACTCGCAATGGCTTTTGCGGTTCGCTCGTTATCACCGGTGAGCATCACCACCTCTAATCCCAACCGGTGAAGGGCTTCCACCGCTTTCTTTGAATCTTCCTTTAACGTATCTGCCACGGCAATGATACCGGCCACCTTCCCCTCTACCGCCAAAAACATTGGCGTCTTTCCTTCATTGGAAAGTAGTTCAGCCCTGTCTGACAATCCATTAAGAATAACTTTTCTCTCTTCCATCAGTCTCAGATTTCCAAGAAGGATTCTTTTCGAGTCAATCGTTGCCTCGATGCCCTGACCTGCAATGGCCTGAAAGTCTTTAGGGTCCAGAAGATTTAAATCTTCCTCCTCTGCTTTTTTCACAATCGCCTCGCCCAGAGGATGTTCTGATCCCTTTTCGGCTGAGGCAGCCAGAGTTAGGATTTCTTTCTTGGTGAACTTCTCAGACCCAATGATATCTGTTACCGATGGTTCTCCTTTGGTCAATGTCCCTGTCTTATCGAAAACAATAGTATCCAATTGATGCGCTGTCTCCAGAGCCTCTGCCCCTCGAATCAAAATGCCATTCTCCGCGCCCTTCCCTGTCCCCACCATGATGGAGGTGGGAGTCGCCAATCCTAAGGCGCAAGGGCAGGCAATAATGAGCACAGCTATAAAATTGAGAAAGGCATAGGTGAGGGCAGGATGAGGGCCGAAGAAATACCAGACGATGAATGTGATGATCGCGATGGAGATGACAACCGGAACAAAATAGCTCGCAATCACATCGACCATTCGAGCGATGGGCGGTTTTGAACCCTGGGCCTCTTGAACCAGTCGGACAATCTGAGCAAGGACTGTATCTTTTCCAACCTTGGTCGCTTCAAACTTAAATGTTCCGGTTTTATTGATTGTGGCGCCGATCGCCATATCCCCAACCTTCTTTTCAACGGGCAAAGACTCCCCCGTGACCATCGATTCATCAACAGAGGAATACCCCTCCTTCACAATACCATCCACAGGGATTTTTTCACCAGGCCGAACGACCACAATATCGCCCAAGGTCACTTCCTCGACGGGAATATCCACTTCATTTCCGTTTCGGATGACTCTGGCCGTCTTGGGCTGAAGGCCAATCAACTTTTTAATAGCCTCTGAAGTCTTTCCTTTTGCCCTTGCTTCCAAAAATCTTCCAAGAAGTATGAGGACGATGATGGCCACAGAGGTATCAAAATAGACATCCATCATTAGGCCTTTGACCATAATCAGATGAGGAACAAAAGTCACGATGAGACTATAAAGATAAGCCGCAGAGGTCCCCACAGCGATCAAAGTATTCATATCACTCGTCTTATGTTTGGTTGCCTTCCAGAACCCAACATAAAACTGCCATCCTACCCAGAACTGGACAGGAGTGGCTAGTAAAAATTGAAGGAAGAAATTGGTTTCTTTCGAAAACCCAATCCATTTCTCAAAAAAAGATGCCCCATACATGAGAATAAGGATGGGGGCGAGGAGTATGGCGCCAATAATAAACTTCCATTGCAATCGAGAGAGTTCCGCCTCCCTGGCAAGCCTTTCCTTCTCGACAATGTCTTCCTCTCGTAGAGTCGAGTCTCCGACTTTCACTTCGAGAACTTGATAACCCGCTTCTTCAACAACCTTCTTAAGATCCCTGATCGACACCTCTTCAGGAATATATTCAACCGATGCCCTTTCTGTGGCGAAATTAACGCCTGCCTGAACCACTCCTTTTACAGAACTCAGAGCCTTCTCCACTTTCTTCACACAGGAGGCACAGGTCATTCCTCGAACAGGAAGGGTTACCTTCTCAACCTTTGCTCCGTAACCCAGATCTTTCACCTTTTTGATTAAATGGGAAAGATCTGTTTGAGCAGGATGGAAGATGACGGTCGCCTTCTCTGCAGCAAAGTTGACATTAGCCCGAGAAACACCCTCAACTTTGGCCAACCCTTTTTCGATCTTTAACGCACAACTGGCACAGGACATTCCAGTGATGGGAAGGTCGATCCGTTCTAACTTCTTTTCAGAATCTTTGGATTCCATTGATTACAATCTCCGGCCTTTTTACCTATGATGTCATGCTGGGGAGGAGATAGGTATTAAATAAGTGAACAAAAAAAGATCACTTTAGCCAAATAGAATAACCTCAGTATCATACTCATCCCCTTCCTCTTAAAAGAGGTTACTAAGGAGTCCATAATTGAGTAGACATATTGCTCAGAAAATCTCCCCTCGCCCCTCTTTGCCAAAGAGGGGTAATTCCTCCCTTTTGTAAAGGGAGGGGAGGAGGGATTTAGTTTCCGGTGTCTACACAATTATGGACTGACTAATAATTCCATGAATTCCCATTCAGACCGATATGATAAAAAGATACTCCATGCCCTGATATATAAGATACTAAAAATGTTACAAGAATGTAAATAAGGTGAATCCTGTATTTCATGATGGAAAATACACTATTTTTAGAAAATAGGTTTTGAGAAGCATGTCATAGTGTCAATTAATTCTACAACAAAAAATAGGATCTTCATATAAAATTAAGAAACCATCGTAATTTAAAGCACTTATTGTCATGTATTTTTTTGGACTCATTTTGTTTAAGATCAAAACAAAAAAAGCTCTTGGCCTTTTGGCTAAACCTTAAGGGGGGGGTGAAGGTTATAGCAATTCGGACCTAATTTAACTCAGGTCCTCGGCCAAGAGCTTTTCTCTTTATTTACCTTTATTTAACTGACAAACTTCTATTAGAAATTATCTCAATTAAATAATAGCTTCTTTCGAAAGAATTATCAATAGTTTCTTCAGGGAAAATATGGTCTCGATTCTTGATATAATCTATAAGCAATCCTTGTACCAAAATGAGGATAGAAGATGAGAAAGGATAATTTATCAAATTTAAGCAAAGGAGGCACTAAATTCAACCGTCCTGAAAAGGAGAGGGATAGACACCCCATAAGAGCCTTTTGATGATATTTGCAGCGATTCTATAAGTTCGATCCTCTCCCGTAACATGATTTTCTCCGGCCCTGCGGGGATTAATCTCGGTCACATCCATACCAGCTAATCGAACTCTATTGCGCGATAGATCCTTAAGAGAATCCACTACTCCATAAATCTGTTTCTCATTAAGACCCTGGCGTTCCAGAAATCGAACCCCTTCGACTCCATTGCGCGCCCCAATATCCAGGTCTATGGAAACATATACGTAGGGGGTCATGATATGGTTCAAGATATTCTTTATCTTTGAAGGGGAAATCAGTAAATCATTCTTAGTTAAAATAGTAACCCCCCTACGTTTTAATTCGGAAAAAAGGGCGACATAGTTCTCTACCCTTGGGTCTTTAATACGAAAGGCACGTTTCGGCGGATAGTCACTTATCCCTATGATATATAGGTCTTGGGGTCTAACCAACTTTTCGGCTAACAAATGGTAAAGAAAAGAACAGGCATTGTAAGAATCCGGCCGACGATATAAGAAGGGATCATTGCGATCATGAACCGTATCAGGGTTGGTATCGATGTCATACTGTATCGTCCCGGATAATATGGACATCGGGATCGCATCGGTATGGCTATCTAAGACAATTAAAGAAACATTTTCTGGCTCATACAATTCTACCAATTTTTTAAAAGCCCCTCCGGTTAAAGAGTGATCCACAGCCAACATACAAGGAATGTTAGGAAAAATGCTATTTGCAATGAGCTCCCCTACCTTTTGGGCATAAGTATAAAACCCACCACTATCCATAAACGCTACAAATGTTTCTGTTTTAATTTCATCCTCATCCGTTAGAGGAGGAATGGGACGAAGCCAGCTCGGCAGATCCATCGATCCTTTCTCTGACCAAAGCCCTGGGTCAATCTCCTGACGAATGATTTCCATAATGCCTTCATAGGGGTCATCAACTGCTTTTTTGACCCCTTTAAAGGCAAGCTTCTCCTGTATCGATTCATGTCTTTCATCGCCATCCAATGGACAACCAAAAAAGATGATCTTTTTTCCGGACAGATTTGCCGTCATCTATTTAATGGCATCCTTCGATTCAAATTCCAATGACCAATGCTCAGCGGCCCCCTCACCTCTCTCCTCTCCCCCGTGGGGAGAGGGTGGGGTGAGGGGTGAGTCCCTGCTATTGGAATTTGATTATTATTTGATATTAGGTGTTTGCCCCGCACACTATTCGGTACAGAGCCTGGAGTTCGGTCATTTAAAAAAATCGTCCCTCGCTTTTTTCATCTGCAAGATATTCTCGAGAGGAGACCGCGGGGCAATACCGCATCCTGGGCAGAGGAAATCCGTACCGTTTTCCAATACTGTTCTGGCCTCCTTGTATACTTCTTCAGGAGTCCCGCTGAACAGAGTTGTTGCCGCAGCCACATTTCCAAAAACCTTCACGCCCTTCTTGTGGGCGATTTCCACCGCCCGTTTCAGATTGGCTTTTTCTTCTATGCTAATCCCTGCGACACCGGTTTCACACATCATTTCTATAATGTCGTCTGTGTTGGCACAGATGTGAAGGACCACCGGACCCTTCATCTTACTGACGATCTCCTTTTCAATAGGTAATACAAATTTTTCCCACAATCTTGGGCTTAGAAGGGCAGGCCCAGAAGTTGGTTCAGCGAATACATAATAGTCAGCCTCATGGTCAAAGGCGAAGTTTGCAGCAGCAATGGCTGCCTGTTTGGTCACCTCTAAGGTTTTAAAAACACTATCGGGCTTTTTCATGCACCATTTCATGAACTGTTCTGTACCCACCAGATTCGCAGCACAGGTAAAGGCTCCTTCCGATTCCCCAAACATAGCAAGCTCTTCTCCTACCTTCTTCTTAAGAAGTCTCAAGTTCTCTTTGAACACAGGAAATCTGCCCTTTTCCAGAAAGTTAGATGGAAAGGCAAGGTTTTCTATCCCCTCTGCATAGGGATGGCCTTTAACAGAGTACTGTAAGTCGATTTTGGGAGTACCAAGTTCGCAACCAAAAGCTTCACTCAGCGGTAAAATATCCCATCCCATGGCCTTGACCCATTCAAATCCACCATATTGATGCCCTGCATACGAAAGCTCGGTCATGGCAACAGGGTCTGTATCCGCAAGTGGTCTCTCATGGCCGCACTTTTTCATGAAATCGACCACACCGTAAGTGGTTGTGCAACCCACAGGTGTCATGTCAACTTTTTTCCCAGCTAACTGGTTCATAAATCTCTCTTTTAGTGTCATCTTCTTTTCCCCCTTTTTCTTGGAATGGTGAATAAATGATATCACAAAGTTTATCGCTAAGACAAGGAGGAAGGATCTTATTCAGCAGAAAGGCGGAAAGGGTTATCAATCCATCTCCCCTTGAATCTTTTTAAATGTCTTTCGGCATCCTCTCTGCTCGAAAACACATGGATTCGATTCTTTACGTGAAGGGTGGTAATCACCTCACTTTCGATGAAGAATGCCTGAGAAGCACTGATCTTTTTCTCTGAGACCTCATCCACCACCATCACTTTCTTCACCTTTTTCTTGAGTTCTGAAAAAATCATGGAGGCACAGACGATGGAACAAAATTTCTTTTCTGGACCATCTTGAAGAGAAAAATAGACCGCATATAGGGGTTCGATGGGAGTCCCGTCATAGTCACACCGGTCGAGGGAAGTACTTTTTTTACAACCAAAAGCTAAAATGACGAGAATCAATGGAAGAAAAAGGATCCACATAAATACGAAGAAAATATCTCCGGAAAACCTCCTCCCCCCTTGCGGGGGAGGATTAAGGTGGGGGGAAATCAACCTATATTCACCCCCACCCTCCCCCATCAAGGAGGGGGGATGTGGTAAATTTCCATCGTTCGTCCGTGCACGCCGAAGTGCTTGCCTTCGCCGAAACGCTCCGTGCAGGCAGGTGTTTCGGCACGCAGGCGTGGGTGATATTTCGTTATGAAAAATTTGTTTCATCCTAACCCACCAGTAAATGGATGAGGAGCATGATTAAAGAAGCGGATAAAAAGAAGAAGGCAAAGGAATAAATTTTTTTTAAATGGACAGGCAATAAATCTGCAGTCTCTCCATGTCTCCCGAAAAGTGCTGTGGTGAATCCCCATCCTACTGAGAATGTCCCTAAGGAGAAAAGGGCAAACAGGAGGATACTGTCCGGCACATATTGCCAGAGGCAATAAAGACAGTGGTGAAATGGGAGGTGCATCATAGCAGGCGCAAAGACCTCGATCTGAGATAAGAGAAAGAAAATGGCATCCAGGAGAGAAAGAAGAAAGAGTAAGCCTAATATCGGTCTGCGAAATATTTTAAACTTCAGGCTCACACCGATGAATCCCATCAGGGCCAGATGGGTGATGAAAAAGAGGCTCTGAAGAGACCGAGCATATTCCGGGCCAAAAATAGACTCGGGTGTGGTCCGGGTAGGGCGGTTAGAAATATCGGTGACCGTGGTGCAGCAGGAGACAAGCGACTCTGGTCCGATCCTGATCATCAAAAGGATGTCTCCTATAGAATCGGACAGCACAAAGAGGCCAATGATGAAGAGAAGCAGGAGTTTTCTTCTCATCAGAGGGGAGGTCTTGGTGGCACGATCCAAAAAATGGAGGATGAGCCATCCTCCGATCAAAAAAAAGGTGATGGGTTTGAGGAACTCTAAAAAACGGGTGAGGCTTGGTTTCACCTGAGTCACGCCAAACATACACATGGCCCCTTCTATATCTGGGATGAAACTTTGGAGGGTGGCATAGAAGAACGGCCAGTTGATCAACCTTATCATAAGGAGAATGACAATGATCAAGAGGACGAGATAGGAACGGTCCTCCAAAAGAGTCTTTTCTTCCTGCAGGAAGGGCTTTCCCCATTTTTTGTAAAGGATAAGGCTCGAGATTCCACCCCAGAGCACCAAGAGAATGGAAAGGACCCCCATGAATATCATGGTGATGCTCAGGGAGTTTAAGATCACAGTTTCTCCTTTTGCTCAATATTTATCAGAATTCCATCCTTTAGGAAGAAGATGGTCTCACTGAAATCGAGGAAGATGGGATCATGGCTGGAAACGATAATTGTTTTTCCTTTTTTTTTAAGATCCATGAAGATGTCCAAGAGGTTCTTTATTGATTCAGCATCGATATTGGAAGTGGGTTCATCGGCAATAATGATTTCAGGATCATTGATTAAAGACCTAGCTATCGCGACCCGCTGTTGTTCCCCTCCGCTCATCTGCTCAGGGGGATGATCGATCCTCTTCTCCAACTTCAATTGGATCAGCATTTCCATCGATCTTCGTCGTCTTTCCTTCTCCATAACCCCAAGGGGAAGCAGAGGGAAGGCAACATTTTCCCAGGCGGGTAGCCGGGAGAGGAGGTTAAAATTCTGGAAAATCAAACCGATGGTCTTCTGGCGAATCCGGGAGAGCTGGACCTCTGAATATCTTGAGACATCTTCTCCATGAAGAAGAATCCTCCCCCGGGTTGGGCGATCGATTGTGCTGATTACATTAATGAGTGTCGTTTTCCCAGAACCTGAAGGACCCCGGATGAGAACGAGACGATTCTTTGGAATCTCTAAGTCAATCTGATGGAGGGCCCGAACCTCTTCGGGCCTTCCCTGATAATAGATCTTGTCTACCTTCTCTGTCACAATGATCGTTTCCATTACCGCATCGCCTCTACAGGGGGTACCGTAGCTATCCTCCAAGTGGAATATAAGCTTCCCACCATCGTTAAGACAATGGCAAAGAGGAAAGCAAAAAGGCATGGAAGGGGGAGGAATCGTGAAGGCACAGGGAATGGGGCCATCAACCCGATTTCTGCAATAAAGAATTGGGCGATGAATGCCCCGTTGAACCATTTCAACCAGGCCATAGCCAAGAGAATCGCAAGTGGAGCACTCGTAAGACTAATGACGAGGTTTTCCAATGCCACCATCTCCATCACCTCTTGCGTCTGCCAGCCGGTTGCTTTGATGACTCCTATCTCTTTTCTCCTCTCTGCCTGGCCAAACCCTGAAACAATCAACAGGGCTGGAATGGCGAGGGCAAAGGCAACGGTATAGAGGGCGCTGAATACACCAGCCTTATAATTGAAACCTCTCTGGAAATATCTTCTCACTAATGGTTTATCCTGAACCCTGAGAGGGGGCTCCACCTGATCAGGATTGGAAGCCTCCATTTTCTCTTGGATCTCCTTGGCCAAAAAAGGAGCATATCCCGGCCTCGTATAGATGAGAATATCTGTCGCTTTGCCTTCCATTTTAAAGAACTCTGAAGCATCTTCAGAAGACATTAGAATCAGATTGGCGCTCCATATCGTTGCATCGGCATCAAAAATACCTGCAACCCGAAAGATTTTTGAGGGATTGTTCGAAAGAGAGAAACGGACGCCAAGCTGCAGATGGAATTCTTTTGCCAAACCTTTTCCAATGACCACCTCGCCTCTCTCACGGAACATCACCCCCTGGGCGAGATGGATCGACTTGGGGATGTTCTCGGGAAGGACACCAACGATCGTCGCCAATCGATTGACGAAATAGGTTCTTCCAACGATTCGAGGAAAGATCTTTGTCACTCCATCCATTTTTCTTAAACGTTCGAGGTAATCGAGGGAGATGGGAGCATTGCTGCCAAAATAATCCATCGTCACATAAATGTCGGCTCCTTCCTCCACAGAGATAAGGGATTGGAATTTAATGCCTTCGGAGATCGAAATAGCACAGATAAAAGGGAAGAGAATAGCGATGAGGCAGAGAATGAGGACAAGACTTCGCACTTCATTCCGGATGATGTTCCCAATAGCAGCAGATAGAAAATTGAGATGTTTGTTCAATATATTTTCCGTTTCATTTCCCCTCACCTTTCTCCTCTCCCCTGGGGGGAGAGGGTGGGGGTGAGGGGGAGATAAGAAATTGATTAACAGGTATTTCCTCAAAATAGGAAACTGTTGCCGTTCGATCTGGACCAAAGGAGTATCCACCTGGAATGGGCCAGAGTGTGGAATCGTCAATGGGTTGAATCCGAGGATCAAAATTGATGAAATTCCAGATGGGGACACTGATGGCTCCCATCCCAACCCCTCCTACCATCCTCTGAAAGGCGATCATCTGATCTGCCTGAATCCCCTTCCAGGAATATTGGTCCCATGCCATGGCCAAAATGGTCAGACAGATCAGAACTATTAGAAAGAGTAAGTAGAATCGGATTTTTTTGCCCATAATAGAATAATTTTAGATCTCCCCAACCCCCCTTTATGAAAGGGGGGAGAGGGGGGATTTTCTAATTTATTTCATCTGCTCTTTCCAAATCTCCAAGGCCTCCTGATAGGTGACCACTTTCCCACCGAAGCCCTTCTGAAATTTTTCAGCATTGGCTCTTGTTACGAAGGAGATGAAACCTGGTGCCATGTCTGTGATGACAGTGCTTTTATATACATAGAATCCCTTTTGAGCATCAAAGGGTCGGTTGCTCAAAAGATCTGACGCCATAGCAGATTTGAACTTTTCCTTGAGCCGTAAATGGAGGGTGAGACCACATTGCACACCACAAGTTATAAACTCCTCCCTTTCCGTTGTCTTCACCACATACTTTGTATGGGGATATTTTGATACATCCATACCACAGACGATACACCGTTTGACCTCACCGCTCCATGAAATGGGACTCATCATTACGATGAGCATGAAACACAGTATTAACCCATAAGTAAAATTTTGGGTTCCACTCATCACGGTTCACTCCTCACGAATCACTTCGTCGGCCTGAGGCTCCAGATATAGAGGGTGATGGAATGAAGGTCTTTCTCATCGATTTTTTCCTCATAACCGTGCATCCCTTGACATCCCTTTGTGATCGCCTCTTTGATTTTGATCCGGGTGTCTATCCTTTTTGCAAATTCTGAAGTATTCCACCCCGATGCGGATCTGCCTTTACCCTCTTCTCCGTGGCATTTATAACATTCATGCTTTCCTGACAAATCCTTACCTTCTTTGACCCTTCCAGCCACCTTGGCCATGATCATCTTTCTATCCGAGCCCATATCGGAGAGGGTTCGATTCAATGCATCATCGAAATTGCCAAGGTTTCCTCCATGCTTTTTCTGGTATTTTTGGGCATCCTCCAGTGATGAAAAGGCAATTTTGCCCACGGCGGTCATCACACCGGCAATGTCACTCCCGATTAACCAATGAGCTTTTTTGGCATCGATAAAGATTTTAGTTTCATAATCCACTACTTCCCATCGATCAACTTCGGTAGGCTTTTTTTCATAGACCTGAGCAGCACAAAAGATGCTGCATGTCTGAACCTTTGCGCCATCAGAAAAAGTGAGCCGATTGCTCGTCTGATGATACATCTTGAGATTCATACCACAAAGTGTACACCACCTGGGTTCTTCTTTCGCTTCGCTGTCGAAGGACAAGATTATAAAAAGGTTCACCCATAATATAACAAAACCCATCGCTATCAAATAGAAACTTTTATACTTATTCATTTTTAGCCCTCCAAAATATAAGCATAGAAGAGGCATCTACATGGATACCTTATGAGTGGATATAGTTCATAAACAATTTTTTCAAGATAAAAGACAAGACTATCAAACGGGTCAAAAGGGAGGATCACGAGGGATGATCAGGTGGAGTTAAATATACTTGAGAAGATAAAGTGGATGGAATTAAGAAGAAAGAATGAATTTCCAGGAAAGGAGGCGGAAACAGGTCTTTACTTAGGAGGACAGGATATTTTAGCCCGGGGAGATCAAAATCAGCACTGGAAGATCCGCAAAAACAAATTGCCCTTTTAATCAAAGGAATATCTCCCAGAGGCCTTTCGGTTCTTTCATGGCAACTACAGGCAGAAAGGAATCCACCTCGCTGGCTCACACAGGCATTACAGTTACAACAGGAAGAAAAGGTATCCGAGGAGGGAACATGGCAAGAGCATTCGAACTTCGTTTTAGGGATGACAAGTCCGACATGGAAAACTAAAAAGATGAAGAAAAAAACAAAAAGTTTCTTTTTCATTTTTTATGATCTTATAAAAATTTTTCTATATTGTCAATATAGAGCAGGGTATGGTAACTCTACTCTTTCATCGGCAACAGAAGGCTAATCCAACATTTTCTGGATTGGGAAGAAAATCAAGTTTAACGAGTTCCTGATAAGGTATTAGTTTTGAAATATGTTTATTTTTCACTAACCATTCTACAACAGGGGCTACCTCAAATTCATCAGGTGCATTGGCCCCTTCGAAAATAGGCATTGGATACCTGCTCTTAATCTCTTTGGGTAATCCCCCTTTCTCAACCAGCAGGGCTCGATATTGATCCGGTTGATAATTGATGGCAAGGACAGCTTGTTCATAGCCAAACAGAAATTTTTTAATCGATTCAGGATGTCGATTCATGAACTCATTGGAAAAGAGAATGACGCTTATTCCCAGGGCCTTCATAGCATCATCCGAAACGATCTTAGCCCCTCGCTTCATGGAATAGTTGACGAAAGGCTCTCGAAAGAGAGCGACCTTGACCTCCTCTTTAAAAAGGGATTTAAAGACAGATTCCATATCATCTTTGATGATCCATCCCAACTCCTCGGGTCTCAATCCCTCCTCTTGAAGCAACTTCTCAGCGATAAAGCGGGAATTTAAATCCTTGGTGATAGCGATGCTCTTTCCCTTCACCTGAATTAGATTCATTATATCCTTTGAGGATGTCATCAAAGCATACATCGGCCTCCTGGGATTGGTTCGCATGACCGTTCGAACAATGGAAAAACCTCTTTTTCTTTGATTAAGAAGGATCCCAGACGGAAGATCCGTCACGATCGCATCTACACTCCCGGAAACCAGGGCTTCATCCCTTTCCTTCTCACTCAGGAACGACAGGACTTGAACATCGAGACGGTTCTCCTTAAAGATGGGTTTCGAGGTAGCCAAATGGAAAGGAAGGGCATCCAGAATAGGAAGGATCCCCACCTTCACTTTTTCAAAGGAGATTCCAATAAATGGGATATATTGAGTTCCAAAGGGATTCTCTATGAGTTTTCCTTTAAATCGTTGCGCATGGGCCAAGGCATCCTCTTTCTTTACAAAAGTATGGATTCGACTTTTAACCTCTGGGACAGTGGTCACCTCACTTTCTACAAAGAGGGCTAACGAAGAATCAAAACTCTGTCCTGTCTTCTCATCCACGACCGTGACATAGATAATCTTCTCCTTATTCTCTCGGTGCCAGATCTGGGCACAGATAATGGAGCAGAATTTCTTAAAAGACTGATCTGTGAGGAAGGCCTTCACCTCATACAATGGCCTGATAGGGTTCTTATCCAACTCGCACCTCTCTCCCACCTGGGTGCCTTTTTTTTTACCCCACAAACCTCCTACGATGGCAATGAGGACGACAAGACCAATGAAGATAAAATAGGTGAACCAGCTCTTTTTCATTTCTTAATCACTGATCCAAGAATTTTCTTTGGTGGTAATGATCTTCTTAGAAATGATGAGCCCAACTTCAACGACATTCCAGGTTGGTACGCATCCGTACTTCTCCGGTACCACTTTCTGCCAGATATCAGAAGCAATGTATTCTTTCAAAGCTTTCTCAGATTTAAAGACATAAAAGGCTCCCCACTCCTGTTTCTCTTGGTTAACCCACCAACATTTAAATTCAACCGATTCCATGTCAAGAAATCTTGGATAACTACTTGCATACCATTCCCGCATTTCTTGTGTCGGCTTAAGTTGACCAGGCCTGAATACACACATTAAAGCCCTTTTCTCTGTTGCCATCTGGAACCTCCTTTAAGAATCCTAAGATATAAAATAACAAAAAATTTCCTCCCCCCTTGTGGGGGAGGGGAATATATGGTTTCGATTTATTATGAATGGGAGTCTCAAATCGGAGAGAACACGCTGGAACGATGTTATTGATTTTAAACTGTTAATGTGTCTAACCTAACCACTGCTTTCTCCGCTTATAATGGTTTACATCACAATAACAAGTTACTCCCCTTAAGCAAGCTACCTTTGCGACCCGACTGGCCGCTTGCCGACGCGAGTCAACTATTCAACCTGATCTGTAAGACAATCAAAGCTAAACATCAAACTGAGTGGCCCGCCGATTTTATTCGGCCTAATAGCCTTCGCTATTTCTTCCCGAACTCTTCATCAATGAGTTTGTCTCGATATGCTACAACGAGAGGGCAGTCGGGGCCGACACATTTGTCTATTCTCTGTTTGATGGCCGGGTTCAAATCCTGTTTATTTTCCTTAGAAGTATTCGATTTGTACTTGAAATACCAGGCACAATTCGCTAGCCAGTCTGGATGAACCATAACTGTGACATAATCACCGATGTAATCACACCGGAAAGAGATAGCCGTTATCTCCCAATGACCTGGTTCAAGTTTAACAGTGGATTGGATCATAATACCTCCTTTCAGAACTTGATTAAGAGGTTGCCATATTTATCGTACACCTGCATACAACATCCTCCTAACAGTCGATCCATCGGACCTTCTCTTTCCTGGGCGGGGCAGGAGGTGTTTGGTCAGGATAACCTATGGGAATGCACATCGCAAGCTCTTTATCTTCTATACCGAGAAGCTCGTTGATTTCCTCTTCTGCCCTCTTGGGATCTGCCATCCAGCAAGTGCCTAAGCCTTTCTCCTGAGCGAGAATGAGGATATTCTGTGCCAGAGCCGCGGCGCTGAGAAGAGACGCGTAACGGTACCTTTCCACATTATATCTTTCCTGGTTGCTCATAGCTTCATTGATGCTGACCTGTATCTTGGGAACGTACACAAGAATCAGAATCGGTGCGTCACCGAAGTTCTCAAAGAATTTCATTGAGAGCTGAACGATCTTGTCAGGCAGAAATTCCCTTAGCCCTGGCTCTATACGGGGTCTTGCCTTTGAGACAACCGCAGCAATCCTGTCTCTAGTTTTACCCCCAACGACGACAACCTCCCAGTTCTGGAGGTTCATGCCTGTTGGAGCCCAGAAGGCATTGTTAATGATTTCTGCCAGCGTCTCTTTCGGAATCACATCCTTCCTGTATTTCCTGATGCTCCTTCGGTCCTTCAAAATAGAACTCAACTCCATCTTCAACCCCCCATACCATGAATCCGGCTTTCTGGCCTAGTGGTTGCCGCCCCACGGAGATCCCCCATAAGGGGCCATCAGTCTCATTGACAATAACTTCTGTGCTCACCGTCGAAAAGAACGGGATACCTTTCGCCTTCATGCATTCTTCTGATTCAGCCCATCGTCAGATGAGAGAAGCTTATAAGCTACAAGATAAGCCTTTGGTCTGACATAAGCTGTCAATGCTTCCATGACCTCTTTCAGATCCATGGCTTCCCCCCTTTCAAATATGGTCTCGTTTTTGTCCATCATGGTGCCACTTGTACATGCTGGGTAACCTTCCCTCCCTATTGGAAGGATAGGTAAGGTTTTTTTAAATATTAGAACCAGAACCATGCATTTCCTTCACCTTTTCTCGATCGATGGAGCCATCTTCCCTTTTCGGAAGAGTATCGACAAAAGAGACATACCGTGGCTTTTTATAGCGGGCGATCCTTTCGGCGACAAAATCGATCAATTCCTGTTCCGACAATCTCACATTCGGCTTTAAGACACAAACAGCCTTGATCCCCTCACCAAACTTTGGATCAGGCACTCCGATCACCGAAACTTCATGAACGCCGGGATGTTGAAGAATCACTTTTTCAACTTCCACAGGATAGACATTTTCGCCACCAGGTTTAATTAATTCCTTTTCCGCCTTTCTTCCTGCAAAAAAGAGATAGACTTCGCCATCAAGACGACCCATATCTCCTGTATGATGCCAGCCTTCCCTAAAAGTATATCGTGTTAGTTCGTCTTGTCTCCAGTAACCTTTAAATACGAGTGGTCCCCGAATCACGATCTCTCCTGTTTTCCCTACCTCAACCTCACGGTCAAATTCATCCACAATCTTTAAATCAACCAATGGCCCTTGCTTTCCAGCTGAACGGGGTCTTTCCTTATTTGAACAAATGCAAGTGAGTCCCATGGTCTCTGCCTGACCGTAAACTAGCCAGAACTGACCATAGCCAAGGCTTTCATATCTCTTCACGGTGTCTGGCAATTCTACACCAATGACATGCTTTAAAGATGAAAGCGCACATTCTCCTTTTTCTTGTTCATCGAGCAATTGGGCCAGGATGGGAGGGAAGTCACCGATGAGGGTGACCTTCTCTTGATCAATTAATTTACCCGCACCCTTTGGATCAAATTTTGTAATGATCACGTTCCTTCCTCCAACATGCACCATCATCAGACCAACCACTAAACCTACAATGTGAAACAGGGGAAGAATATTCAGATAAGCATCACAGCGTGTCAGACCAACAACACTTGTAACTTGGTTCACACAGGAGATGAGGTTTCGGTGGCTGATGAGGGCCCCCCGGGGTTCACCTTGTGTAGCAGCAGTGTGGATGATCACAACGGGATCGTCATCGCCTAATTCCGCCGCATCTCCTGGTTTATTTTCCAAGAGAGAATCGAAAGGGGTATAATTTTCTTTTGATGATCCCAAAATGATGCGTTCCCTGAATGATGGACAAGCAGACGTAACTTCGGGAATCATCTGCTCGAAATCGGGGTCAAAAAAGAGCATCACCGGCTCTATATCTGAAAAGATATATTTCATCTCATCGGTTGAAAGACGGAAATTGATAGGGACCATGATTGCACCCAAAGCGGCGATGCTACCTATTAAGGTAAAGAATTGGGGACAGTTTCTGCCCAAGAAAGCGATTCGATCTCCCTTAGCGATCCCTTTGGAACCGAACCAACCCATTAATGCCCTTATCTGGTCAAACAGTTCACCAAAAGTGATCCCCTGGCCATCAAACAATATTGCTGTTTCCCCTTTGTATAATCTTGCACTTCTTTTGAAAAGGTCATAAATAGTAAAACTGCAAAGGCCCATCTTATCCTCCCTTATTCCCAAGGTTTTGAACGCCGTTAACCCTCAGTCAGTTTTTGATTTACGGACAAAATTCCAAGCAGTTGCTACAACGCCCAACGCACCAGTCACTACCCCAATGAGCAATAGGATTGGTTTCATCAAAACGACACACTGCATATCAGGATTGATACAGACCCCGATAAGCGTCGTAGGCAAAAGCAGAATGAAAATTCCCAAAATGAGAACCAAAACGGAAAGGAACCTTCTTGACTCTAATTTGCTACTCATAAAGAGAAAGGCACCCACAACCAACAGCAAAACCCCCATCCCGATCTCCGCCCGCGCCGTCCATAAGCACTTCATAGGAATGCTCCCACCAGCGGGGAGTTGAATAGCCTTCCCGTGAGCCTGGCAGGTGTAAAAAGAAGGAACAAAAATCGTAATTAGTCCCGCAAGCATCAATACGATTGCAATTATCTTCATCGTTAATCCCTCCTATGAATCCATTTAATTGTTTAGAAAATAACCTCCAAAAATATTGCCTCCCTTCTATTAACGCATCTCCGGAGGGAGAAGCCTATCGGGAACTTTCAGTCCCAGCTCACGATAAAAATTCACGGCCCCGTTGTGTAACGGGAAAGGACCATACTCCAAAGTAAGCTTCGGAAACCCGATGATGTCTAACTTCAGAGGCCCATAACTGGCAGAAACATCCCATACATCTTGCCAGACCGCCTTGATAAGGCTATAAGCCACTTCCAACGGTAGATCCTTTCTTGCATAATAACCCATCACTAAGCCAAACGTGATGATATTCTTCTTCTGACCTGGATAAGTTCCAGCCTTGATTACGGTCCGTGGATACGTTAGACCACTCCCTTTGTAGCGCTGACCGGCTTTAGCGAGCTCTGATTCCGAAATCTCCAAGACACTAAACGGCCGACGTTTACTCCATTCTGACAGAAGAGGTTCGCTGAGGCCGTATTGTATAAACCCAGCAAGCCTGCCACGTTTATAAAGGTCAACTTGAGTCTTTAAGGATTCACGATTCCAGCGGGGCTTGATCTTGAGCGCCTCAAGGAGCTTCGTTGCCTTGAAATCTGCCATAACCTCTTTGCCACCATTGCCATAAGATTTGCCTTCGAGTTTGGATATGGATTTGATGTCAGTATCCTCCGCTACCAAGAATGCAACTGGGAGGATGCCCATTACACAAAGCAATCTCAGCTGAGGATGAGGTTTTCCCTTCCAGGCCCAAAAGCCATAATACGCTTGGGCTGCTTCATCAAGGCTTATCCCGCAAAGATCATAACGCTCGATGTTCTTTATGGCTTCAGCTGTTCCACCTGTGTTCTCAACAAAAACAACATCAAATTGTGGGCGATACTTCTCTATAGCTCTCATGACAGATCTTGAAAGGGCATTCATTTTTTCATTGGCGGCGAGACCGGTGCCAAAGTTGATCTTGGTCTGTTTTTCCACTTTTGTTTCTTGTTTGCAACTCACCACTGCACCACTCACAGTTAATAAAAGTGAACCAATGATGGTGGCTGAACAGACAACTCTTCTCATTCTTTGTCTCAAACTACCCGCCTTCGCAAAAAGCCACGGGCTTGCCCATGGATGAATGCGAAAAGAGTAACCCTCCGAAGCTTCAGCATAGGACGGTCGTGCTTCGGCGGGTTCCGCCTGCAGAAGCAGTGGGGACCACGGCTTTAGCTGTGGGGCTCCACAAATCTACCGTCGGACATTGTCAGGTGCCTTGTCCCGTAACCGATGAGGCTAGGATGATGAGTCACTAATATGATAGTCGTCCCACTACGGTGAATTTCCTGAACGAGGGCCATCACTTCCTTTTCAGTAAGTTCGTCAAGATTGGCTGTGGGCTCATCAGCCAGAAGAACTGGGGGGTTATTAATGATCGCTCGGGCAATAACCACCCTCTTTTCCTCCCCTGCAGAGAGGTGGCGGGGGAAAGCATCCATTCGGTGAGAAAGTCTCACTGCTTCCAAAGCCTGCTTAGCATGCTGATAGGCATCTTTCTGCTTTTCTTTGGGCGCAAACATCGTAGGCACCACCACATTATCCAGAACATTCAATGTGGGTATCAGGCTAGGGACTTGAAACATGAAGCCCATTTTTTGGTTTCTCAGGGCGGAGATATCCTCATCTTTCATCGTCCAGATATCCGTGCCGTCAACAAACACCTGGCCCGAATCCGGTCTGGACAGACCCGCAATAATATTGAGCAGGCTCGTCTTTCCACAACCCGACCGACCTGTAATCACCACGAACTCCCCGGGCTCAATCTTCAGATCGATCTCCTGAACGGCCGTCACTGTAACTTGATGACCTCGCTTGCCCCGGAAATACTTTTTGCTAACTTGCCTGAGCTCAATCATTGGCTACACCTCCCTCATGGCCGCTGCTGGATCGAGGCGGCTTGCTTTAATGGCAGGATAAAGAAGAGCGGGGAGGACCAGTAAAAGTGCTGCTAAAAAACACCCGACTGTGAACACCACAAGTCCGGGCAAGGACGGGAAAAGAATTTGAATTTCGAGAGCAGACATCAACCATGACCCTATGCAGGAAAGAAAGAACATGCTCAGGATGATCCCGGCGAGTCCGCCGCTACAGGCCAAAGCAGCGCTTTCTGTCAGAAACAGTCGAAATATGAAATTGCGGCTTGCCCCAGTGGCGCGAAGCATGCCAATCTCCCGTCGGCGCTCGTTGACAAGCATAGAAAAGACAAAGCCCGTAAGCACAACCGCCAGTGCCCAGATGATGCCCAGGGCTATGAACAGGCTTTTGATTAGCCCGGCTCTCTGGGTTGACAAAATCGTCATCAATTGGGGAGCCCTCACCGGCCATATGCCAGGAGCCGTCAGCCACATCTTCACCGCCGTTTCGTTGACATCAATGCCCGGTTTCAGGTCAACTGTAATGTTCGTGACGGCTTCTAGCGACACTTCATCGGAAACTGCCCCTTTTGCTTTCATATCCCGAGCCGTGTCGAACGTGACAAAAATCGCTTGATCGTACCATATCCCTATAGGATCAAGTTTACCGACAAGTGTCAATTCATAACCGTTCATTGAAACATGCCCGGAAGGCGAAACCTTATTAATGAAGGCTCCTCCGATCGCCTCTCCGATCTTCAGGGGCTCTTTCAATTTATCTTTCAGCCAGCAAAGGATCGTAAAATCGGTCTCAGGGTCAAATGCTATGACAAACAGCTCGTTATCCGTTGAGTAAGATGAACCCTTGATCGTTCCCAAATAAAGCCGAGGACTAACTCTCTCCACAGCCTCCATTTCAGAGATCCTGCGAACATTATCGGCCGGCATCCAATCTGTTGTCCCCAGTCTTCCGGCAAGCACCTCTTTCTGAGCTTCCTCAGTGATATCGTAAGGTATCACTATGATGTCAGCGCCTAATTTCTCCATTCCGCTGCGAAGGCTCTTTTGTACTCCCCTCAAAATCACCGTGGTCGCTAATAGAAACCCGGTCAGAACAAGAATAAAAAAGACAATGAGCAGGCTCCTGAACTGTCGCTCCTTTAAACCTTGTAGTACCAAATAGAGCAGCGTCATCAGCTCACACCTCCCGCATGGCTACCGCCGGGTCGATGTGGGTTGCCCGTATCGCCGGATAAAGTAGAGCAGGCAAAGCAAGGATCAAAGCAATAATCAAACAAGCCAACATAAATCCTAAGATGGATAGGATAGGGGGTATTAAGAGCGGTACCTCAGCAGAGAGCATCAAATACAATCTGAAGAGATAAACAAAAAGGAGCGCAAAGACAACCCCAATCAAACCTCCCCCCAGTCCGAGGACACTACTCTCAATGAGGAAGAGTTTGAAAATGAAATGACGATTAGCGCCAATAGCACGAAGTAGGCCAATTTCACGTCGCCGCTCATTAACCATCAGCGAAAAGACAAAGCCACTGAGAACCACAGCAAGTACCCACACCACTGTCAGACCCAAGAATAGCATCCGAAACAACCCTTTGGTCTGTTTGTGAATAGACCTTGATAACTCCAGGCTTGCAAAGGGATACGTTCCGGGGACCCTTTCCTTGATCCGCTTGGCTACCTCGTCAATGCTATAGTCCTCTTTGACTTTTACCTGCACCGCTGAAATCTTTCCTTCCGGAATGTTCATCGGCCTGGCAGCGGTCGTGACCGATTGTCTGGCAATCTCTTGGGCCGTATCAAAGGTTAGGAACATCGTCTTGTCAAGGCCCATGCCGGTAGGCTCGAGTTTGGTGGCCAGATTGACCTTAACGCCATAGATCAATATTTCCCCGGTCGCTTCCGGGACAATGACCCAGTCTCCTCCGACCACATCCAACAGGCCAAGTTCTCTCACACCCTTTCTCAGCCACGGCATGACAGTAAAGTCGGTCTTCGGGTCGAAAACAATCATAAACATATCCCAGGCACTACAGCAGGCGGCACCCGTTAGGGTCTCGAGGTAAAGCTGAGGGCTGACTTTGGCCACCCCTTCCACCTGAGCTATCCGGCTAATGTTCTCTGCTGGCATCCACGCCTCTGACAACGGCTTACCCAAAAGAAGAGCCGTCTGAGCTTCAATCTCATTCCCCGCTGGCACAACAACGATGTCAGCACCAAGTCTCTGCGTACCTACCTGTAGGCTATGTCTAATGCTTTTTGCAAGGAGTGTTGTGGACATTAGAAAAGCGGCCAGAACCATAATGAAACCCCCAATTAAACTGCTCCGATAGGCTCTGCCGCTAATGCTTTGACCAACCAAGTACCACAGGTTCATGGTATCAATGTCTCATGTAATCATGCTGGATCCCCCAAAACGATTCAACCCAACCACCTCTTTCGCCGTTTGTAGTGTTTGACATCACGATAGCTTTTCCGTTGTGAAAGGGCACCAAACCCAAGATAAAATTCCTTCACATCTTCATTTTCCTTCAACTGCGCTCGAGTGCCGTCCAGAACGATCCTGCCATTCTCCATCACATAGCCATACTCGGCCAAATCGAGAGCCGCGGTAGCATTCTGCTCGACAATAAGAATGGAGACCTTTTCCTCTTGATTAATGGTTCGGACGATGCCAAGGATTTCCTGTATCAGCATGGGTGCCAGACCTAAAGAGGGCTCATCCAAAAGGATCAGCTTCGGATGTGTCATGAGAGCTCGACCGATCACTAACATCTGCTGCTCCCCACCTGAACAATAGCCACTGGTATGATGGCGAAGGTCCTTGAGTTTTGGAAAATAGTGATAGACCCGCTCCATTTCTTTTCTAAGGTCTAAACGATTGCGGGCAATGTAGCCAGCAGCAAGCAATTCATCTTCAACCGTCAGATGCTCAAGGATCCTCCTGCCCTCCATGACCTGAATGATCCCCATCTTGGCAATATCCTCTGGGTCCGCGCGATCGATTCGTTGGCCATCGAAATGAATATCGCCACGAGTGACCTTGCCCACTTCCGTCTTGAGCAAACAAGAAATGGCTTTCAGAGTGGTACTCTTACCCGCACCATTGGCTCCCAACAAAGTGGTGATCTTCCCTTCACCTACCTCGAACGATACCCCCCTCAAAACCAAGATGACTCCATGATATGTGACTTCAATATTATTCACCCTTAGCATCTCAATCCCTTTCTTCCTCACTCAACAGAGTGGATCATGAGCTCTGCGCTCACCTTTCCCTTCCTACCATCCTCGTAGGTGAACTCGGATGTCACAGGGATACTCGTCTTCCCACTATACATCGCTTCAATGACATCACCGTAACGCTTCTCCATCGCCGTTCGTCGAAGCTTCCTCGTTCGGGTTAGATCAGCCTCGTCCGGGTCAAACTCCTTATGGAGAAGGACATACTTTCTTATTCGGGTCGTCGTAGTTAATTGCTTATTGACTCTGTCGATATCCTCCCGCACAAGCTTGCTCACTTCTGTTTTTTGTGACAGATCGGTAAAGGTAGTATAGGTGAGATGGCTTTTTTCTGCCCAGCGCCCTACATTCTCATAATCCATATTAATGATCGCTGCGATAAACTCCTTTCCCTCCCCTACGGTGATGGCATCTTTGATGTATTGGCTAAACCGCAAACTGCTTTCAATCCACTGGGGGGCATATTTCTCTCCAGAACCCAATTGCGCCAATTCAGTGACCCTATCCATGTAAACCAGATGCCCTTGTTCGTCGATCAAACCTGCATCCCCACTGTACAACCAACCCTCTCGCACTGTTTTCTCATAAGCTTCTTGATTTTTGTGGTAGCCAGAAAAAAGGTATGGGCTTCTGATTAGAATCTCCCCATCTCCTGATATTCTGACTTCTACTCCCAGTAGGGGAGGTCCAATGGTTCTTGTCAATATATTGTCACTCTTGTGACCGGAGATCATCCCACCTTCGGTACTACCATAGACCTGTCTCAATCGAACTCCAATTGAATTCATAAAGACCATAGTATCCGTTCCAGTGACTGACCCAGCCGTAATAGCAAATCGGCATTTGGTTAATCCAAGCTTGTCCCGAATCGCCTGGAGCAGAATCAAATCTACAAACCAGTGTGAAATGTGCCTCCACAGAGGGATCTTCTCTCCTTCTTCGATAGCCTTCCCCACCTTGAGCGCCATGGGCATCAGCGTTTTGTATACCAATTTCTCCAATCCACCCGCTTCCTCGACCTTGGATCGGATCTTGGATACCCATCCCTCCCATTGTCGAGGTCCGCCCAGGATCATACTTGGAGTGATCTCATAGATGTCATGAAAAATCGTCTCCGGTTCTTCCAGGGTGTTGAGCCTCGCCCCCATCAGCAGGTGAGGAACAGTAGTGAAAAATGCCTCGCCAACCCAAGCAGGAGGGAGATAGCAAAGGATGTTGTCCTTTTGGGTGAGATCGAATAATGTCAAAGTTGATTCCGCTGACCCGATTAAGGACTGATGGGTGATCATGGCGCCTTTAGGAACTCCGGTTGTCCCTGAGGTATAGAATATGTTGGCAGTTTCTTCTCCTTTGGTAGCATCTATATTTTTCTCGAAAGCCCCAGGGTGGTCCCCTTCATACTTCTTTCCTAATTCCTTCACTTGTTCATAGCTCGTTATAAAGGATTGCTCGTATTTTCTCATTCCCTTCCAGTACCACCAAATGATCTTTTCCACCTTGGGCAGCTTGTCGTGGACTGCCAATATCTTGTCCACCTGCTCCTGGTCTCTGGCAATAATGAATTTGCTGTCAGAATGGTCAACGATATATTGAATCTCATTGGGAATGGCATCGGTAAATAAAGCTACCGTGATCCCTCGTGCTGCTTGAATAGCAAAAGAAGCCCAATACCACTGGGGCTCATTATCCCCAATGATTGCCGCTCGTTCGCCAGGCTTTAGACCAAGGCTGATCAGCCCCAAAGAGAAGTATTTGACATTTTCGTAGACATCCTTCCAGGTATATTCATTCCAGAGGCCGTAATCCTTATCTCGAAAAGCTACTTCCGAATCACCCCACCGTTCAAAATTGCGCTTTAATAATTTGGGAAGTGTGTCAGGTTGCATTTCCATTTTCCTATAACCTCCTTAAGAGGCTTTACCGAGGTAAGCTTGTATGACATCCTCATTCGATCTAATTTCTTCAGGGCTTCCTTCTGCAATCTTGCGTCCGAAGTCCAACACCACCACTCTATCACATATGTCCATGACCAGCCCCATGTCATGTTCTACAACCGCGATGGTAATCCCCATCTCTTCAGAGATATCAAGGATGAATCTGGCGATGTCTTCCTTTTCATCCCGGTTCATCCCGGCCAAGGGTTCATCGAGAAGAAGAAGTTTTGGTTCGGCAGTTAAGGCCCTAGCGAGGTCGACCCTTTTTCTCAAACCATAGGGGAGGGCTCCAACTCGATGCTTCCTGATCGCTTCTATCTCAAAAAAATCAATGATATTCTCAACGACTCTCCGATGTTTGATCTCCTCCCTTCGTGTCCAGCCGAAATAGATGGCCTCCCTCAGGATGCCCGTCTTAAATTTGAAATGTCTACCTGCCATGATATTATCTAAGACGCTTAACCCATCGAAAAGTTGCAAACCCTGAAAAGATCGGGCGATACCTAACTCGGCAATTCGGTGGGATTTTAGGCGGGTGATCTCCTGGCCTTCAAAATAGATGCTGCCCTTCTGGGGATGATAAAAGCCATTGACACAGTTGAAGAAGCTGGTTTTACCAGCCCCATTAGGGCCGATCACGGCAAAGATCTCACCCCGCCTGATGTCAATATTGACATTGGTCAAAGCCCTAATTCCACCGAAACTCAATTCAATACCCTTCGCAGTTAACATCACATTGTTCGTAGGCATTTTTTCTCCCTAAGGCTGTAGTATGCGTCCCAATAAAATAGTCATTGCGAGGAGCAAAGCCCTGAACCTAATATGGTACAGGGCGAAGTGACGTTGCAATCTCTTGAGATTGCTTCACGGAGTTTACCCTGAGCGTTAGATTCTTCGCTCCGCTCAGAATGACATGAGCGAAGGGTTCGCAACGACACTCTCAGTATGTCAATATACCTTTTTAGGTAGAGGAGGCGTTGATGGCTCCTTATAAGGTCCCTTCAAGTCCGGGCGAATAATCCCCGGCATCCTACGATAAGGGGTTGCTGGAACCCACTGCCCACCTTTTATTTCAACAAGTCGTGCCACCATTGGCGTTCGGGAGTCAGGGGTATAGTCAAACTTGACCAGCCCATGAAGGTCATACTCCTTGCCCCATTTCTCTAACTGCCGCCTCAGCACCCGGCTATTGATACCATCCCAACCAACCTTTGGCACCAACTGGTTTAAAAGATCGTATATGGTCAGTACGTTCGCCCAGCCCAAAAAATAGCTGTTGAGAAGGTCTTTCCGACGGCGCCCCTGTTCCTGAGTGATTCTTGTCGCCAATTGAATGAACGGGTCGTTCGTTTCCGACCACAGCCTGTAGGGAGTTGTTCCCATGACACCTTCAACGGCTTTTCCTCCCATGATTGGCAGTGGCTCGTCGACCCCAAAATTGTTCGTTCCAAACTTCAAACCAAAACCGAGCCTCTCGTTTTCCTTCGCCAGTGGAGTCATGGTCTGCCACAGTATCTGACCATAAATATAGTCGGCGCCGGCTTTCTTCGCTCGCGTCAGTGGAGTTGCTGCATCTACCACGATCACAGGGATGAACTGTTGATCGACGACCTCTATACCCTTTTTCTTGGCATACTCCATGATCATGGGTTGCAGGCAGGCTTTGCCAAAAGGAGTGTCATAGGTCATGAACGCCAGCTTTGGTCCTCTTCCCTGTTTTTTAAAATCCCATCTTTCAGTGATCACGTCGGCAAAATTGGCAAACTGGTCTGCATAGAGCGGGATGGTTGCAAACGCGTAGCCCGCTGGGTACATTCCCGTCTCACTCACTCCACAACTCGAGACCACCACCTCATCCTCTGCGTAACGGTCATGAAAGGCTTCGTTCTCCTGAGACCCACACACTGCCAAAAATATAAAGTTCTTTCTTGGCCGCCATCTTTCATAAACCGTTGCCCCAACCGCAAGGTCATTCGTATGATCAGCCCATTCCACCCTGAATTTCCTGCCCTGAATACCACCTTTTTCCTTATTCACCCAGTAGATAGCATCCTGAATTCCCAGTAGCCGTGGAACATTCACGAAGCCGTAAACACGGCTCATGTCAGCCCAGAAATAGATAGTGAAGAACTCTTCTTTTGCCGCTTCAGGCTTTGATCCTAAGCCTGGAAAGACGAATAAAGAGATGATCGTTAAAGTAACCAACGTTAACCAAATTTTTCTCATCACCGTTCCTCCTTTCTTTTTTGTTGTTAATATTTTTTATTCCTCAAATATTTTTGTTGCCTTCCTCGTTAGGGGGTCACATCGCTTCTCACTCGCAATGAGGAGTTGTCGCCTTTACCTAAATAGAATACTTGAAAGGCCAATGTCTGAAACGAGATTTAAGCACCTCCCAAGTATGAGCCAACCCTCTGGGCTCAAAAATAAGAAAGAGGATCACCACCAGGGCCCAACTAATTATCGCTAAGGCTGGACCGATCTTGGGGGCATCCATCGGTGACACCAATCCACTCAAGAAGGGGCTTATAATAGTCACCAATTCCCTGATAACTCTCAAAAATACAACACCAAAAACAGCTCCAACAGCGGTTCCCATTCCACCAACAATCAGGCACCCGAGATACCAGATCGATACGTCAAGATGAAAGTGGAGTGGGTTGACGCTTCGGTAGTAGGTGGCCCACAAAGACCCAGCAACCCCAGCATAGAAACAGCCGATAGCAAAAGCATAGAGTTTATATCTCGCTACATTTATCCCAATGACCTCACTGGCGAGGTCGTTATCCCTGAGAGCAACAAAGGCTCGCCCCAAACGGCCGCGAACGAGATTCTTTGCAAAAATGGTCATGATCACTGCTATCGCGATTACGACATAGTAAAAAGCTTCATTATTTTTGAAGTTGATACCCGCCAACTCCGGACGACTCACTCTTATGCCACCCACGGCGTGGAAATAGTCAGGAAAGGCGTGGTTAAAGAAGGCAATGATGATGAATTGGGCTGCAAGCGTAGTCATCGCGAGATAAAGCATCTTGAGTCGAAAGGAAGGAAGGCCAAAAAGCACGCCGAATGCAGCCGCAGCGATACCAGCGAGAGGCACGGTTGCCCAGAAGCTCCAATGGAAGGAATCCATCAGCACGGCTGTCGTGTAAGCACCCACTGCCACGAATGCCTGGTGTCCCAGGGAAATCTGACCCGCATACCCGGTAAGGATGTTTAGCCCCTGAACGGCAATCAAAGCGATTCCGGTTAGGATCATGAAACCTAAAAAGTAAGAGCCGGCAAAAACCGGCAACACAGCCAAAAGAATCAGAAAGCCTATCAGGAAAGCCCACTGAGGGCCGGTCCGGACGATAGCCATGTCTTGTTCATATCGAACGTCAAAAATACCAGCTGGTCGTTCCATTTTTCTACAGCCTTTCTATCCGCACCAAGCCGAAGAGACCGTACGGCTTGATTATCAAGATGAGTAGCAAGACAATATAGGGGATCACATCGGCTAGAGCAGGGTTAAGGTAACCTGTCACCAATGATTGGAGCACTCCTAATATCATTCCACCAACGATGGCCCCTACAATGGAGTCAATCCCTCCCAGAAGCACCACAGCAATGGCCCCAAGCAATGAGCCATACATAATATAGTGAACTCCGCTGACCACACCCAAAAAGAGCCCAGCTATGACACTTAACATTCCGGCTAGTACCCAGCTAAGGCTGAAAACGCCCTTCACCGGAAGTCCCAGGCTCTGTGCAACCTGATGGTCCTCTGCCGTACCCCTCATCACCCTGCCCATCAGAGTCCGCCAATAGAAGAGACTGAAAGCAGCAAAAGCCGCAACCGCAACACCGATGCCCCACAGAAGGGCGTGGCTCACGACCACTCCAGCAAACTTAATCGACTGACCGGGCAAATTCACTGGCATTTCATAACCAAAAGTTCCCCATATTAAAATGTTTATCCCTTCGATCACATGAGCGAGCATAATGGTGAGCAGCAAGGCAGCAATGAGGGGTTGTCCAATCAATGGGCGCATAAGCAATCTTTCAATGACGATACCAATGAGCGCTCCAAAGGCGATCCCGCCTATCACTCCAATAACAACTCCAAACTTTTCAACAAGAGTCACCAGCATAAACGCCCCAAGCGTAACCATCCATCCCTGAGCGAAGTTAAATACTCTTGTAGACTTATAGATAATCACAATCCCCAGAGCAATCAGTGTGTAAATACCGCCGAGAAATAGGCCTCCAACAATGAACTGCAAAAATATAGCCATGTTGACTTCTCCTATTCAGTCACATCAATTTTCCAGCTTTTGACCTTACTGCACTGGACCTTGATGTAATACTCACCTGATCCTTCAAACGATAGAGTACCCGTTCCAGCGCCAACCGTGGCCATCTCAATATACCTTTCTGTTTCCCCCCTTGGGTAAACGGCAATGCTCTGACTACCTCCCTCAAACATCAAAGCTATCTGAGGTTCCATCGCATAATTGAGTTTGAACTTTTTCCCTCGAATTTTGAAAGGCTTTGTGGTCATATCTGCACTTCCAGCGAATGTAGCTGGAGATGTCAGCACCTCGCTGATTCCTGACCGGACCACTTCCACTTTCCAAGTATCAATATTCCGAGCAGTCACCTTGACATAATATCTCCCTTTCCCCTTGTAAAGATATGTGCTGCCATTGGCGTCAAAGAGAGGGGTCTTTACCATCTCAATCCAGTTGACCTTATCTCCCTCCGGATACACGTTTAGAACAAAGTTGGGCACTCTTTTCTCTACGGCTTTATACTCCCAGTTGATCTGCCACTCCTTAGTGTTGATCTCAAACGGCTCGCCGATAAAGTCTTTAGAACCGCTGAATTCCACCCGCGCCAAGGGTGGGGGTGCCGGTTTAAGCAGGGCACAGGAAAAAGTTCCAAGTAAAAGCAATAACCCGCAGCCAACCAAAAAAATCTTTCTCATTGTCGCCCCCTCCTTTCTGATTGTTTGTCTTTTGTTTGCGTGAACATAAAACAATTTTGTTAAAAAAATGTTAAAAAATTTGCTTTTTAAAAAATTTTGGTATATATTTTGTAAATGATTTACAAGAAAGGAGATGATCGATGATATGAAACACCGTTTAAACTCAAAAGCCAACCCTATAATGAATCAAAATATTGTCAGAAGGGAGAGGCTTGAATGCCAGATTCGAGAAAACCTCAACAAGAAATTGATCCTTATCACCTCTCAGGCTGGCAGTGGGAAGACCACCCTTATTTCAAGGGTTTTAGAGTCCCTGAAGCTCCCCCATATCTTTTACTCGTTCGATCCCTCCGACAAAGAAATTTCATCATTCTTATACCATTTTTTCTCTAAAATTCAGGATAGCTCTCCCGGGTTTGCTAAAAATTTTGAAAAAAAGCTATTATCCGATAAGGCGCAAATTGGACCGCCCACTCTATTGGCATCCATTTTCGTGAATGAGTTGAAACAACATCTTGGTCGGGAAAAAAGGTTGATCATCGTCCTTGACAACTACGAAGCTGTTAATTCCTCTTTGATTATCAACCAGTTTCTTAAAAATACCCTTAAGAACCTTCCTCCTTCGGTGACTTTTCTACTATCGGGCAGCCAAATCCCAAATATCCATCTTTCAAAACTCGCTGCCCAAGAGGAAATTTACCAGATCAACGGGTCGGAGTTGGCCTTCAATCTGGAAGAGATTCAGGAACTCTTCTCCCGTATCTATTATCTTGACCTTTCGCATGAGGAGTTAGAGTGTATTTATAAAAAGACAGAAGGCTGGATCACCGGTTTGATCCTCCTCGTTCAATTTTTAAAAATGAATGTAGGCAGTCCCATCGAGGGTCTGCTCAAAGGGGTCAATGGATATGGAAAGGCCATCTCAAAATATTTGATGGAGAACGTTTTTGAGAATTTACCAAAACATGTCCAGAATTTTCTTTGTAAAACGTCTCTCTTCAGTTATCTTTCTCCTGACATCTGCAATCTTGCCCTCGATGTGAAATATTCGGCTAAACTTCTTGAAAATTTAGTTAAACATAATCTCTTCACCTCCCACATCAATTCCTCATATCACCGTTATCATCCCTTGATGAGAGAATTTCTCTTAAAGAAACTCTATGAGAATTATGTCCAGGAGGAGATTGAAGAATTTCAGGCCCGTTTAGGGGAGATCCTCACCCCCATCGATCCAGAAAATGCCACTTATCATTTCATTTCCGCAAAATGTTTCCCAAAGGCGGCAGCCCTCTTGGGATCCATAGGGGAAAAGATGCTTCGCAAATGGCGATTTAGAAATCTTGGTGAGCTTCTAAAGGCCATTCCTTCTTCTTTGATTGAAGAGGATCCCGTGCTCCTTTACTTTTCAGGAAGAATAGCCGAGATAAAAGGCGAATCGGATCGAGCCTTCGAATCTTATGAGAAAGCCTTTCATCTCTTTAAAAGGAGGAAAGAGGTTTCCAGTGAGATTTCCTCTCTCAATCGTATGGCGGTCATTCATATCCGTCAGGATAAGTATAAAGATGCTAAAGATCTTCTTCAGAATAGAATTCAACGCTTTGAGAATCAGAAGATAAAGAATGATATTGCTTTGAAACTTTTCAATAGCTATACGAACTTAAGTCAGGTGCTCATAAAATTGGAGGAGAGGGAAAAGGCGGTATCCTACCTGCAAAAGGCGGAACTTCTCTATGAAGTCCACCCCGATTTCCATCATCAGGTGACTTTAACTCAGAGCCAGGCTTTGAGATATCTCGTCGAAGGGGATCTGGTGGAAGGAATTGAACTGGCCAAGAAAGGGGAATTCCTTTCCCTCGAACTCAATCTCCCGACGAAAACCAATATCTTCTACCATTACTTGGCCTTCGGCCACCTCTATCTTGGCCACTTCTCCGAGGGCCTGAATTATGCTAAGAGGGGATTGGAACTCGCCAGGCAATACGGCATAGAGGATAACATCACCGGTTCCCTCTTTTCCGATTTGGGACTGGTCCAATATGTTTTTTCAAATTATGACCAGGCTATTAAGGCCCTCGAAAATAGTATTGCCATCTTCAATAAAGGCCAGAACATCTGCGGGAGTTTCTGGAGCAATCATGCGCTCTATCATATTGCCCTGAAATTAGGAGACATCGAAGGAGCAAAGGGATATTTAAAGGCATTGGTTCATCTGGCCCCTCTGATGGGACTTCCCTTAGAGATCGGGGTGGGGATGATAGACCAGGCCTACTTCTCCTCATTGAAAGGAGAGGAAGGAGTGCTGGCATTGATCGAAAGGGGGGAGGGATATCTCAGACATTCCATCAAGAGGATGTCTATCTTTCTGGCCCATTTGATCGCTGCCAAGGCCTATTTCAATCTCGGTGAAGAGAAAAGGGCGGAAGACCTCCTCCTCGATTCCCTGAAGCTTATTGAAGGTGAGAATTTCTACCTCTATGGGATCCTCCAGGAAAAGAGCTGGCTTCCTTCGTTCCTCCAGAGGTTTATTTCAAAAATCCCTCAATGTGAGAGATTACTTGCAGAGTATCAGAATAGGATTGTCCGTGCTTTTGAAACCATCAAAGAGAACGGGAGAGACCAAGAAGACATTTATAAAATGGAAAAAGGGAATGGAGAACTTTTAAACCTCCGGATTTACAGCCTCGGACCCTTTCGAATTTTTATAGGGGATGAAGAGACTCCATTATCCCAGTGTAAGAGTAAGAAAGGCATCACCTTGCTCAGGTATCTCTTCTTCGCTCGCCATAAAGGACCGGTTCCGAAGGATGTTCTCCTTGAACTTTTATGGCCGGAATCGCCTCCGGCGCAGGCCGACTTGAATTTCAGAGTAACCCTCTCACTCTTGCGAAAGACCCTTTCTCTTAACCAGAATGGTCGGAGCGAGTTCCCCAATTTAATGAGGAAAGAAGGGGGGTATCAGCTCCTCTTGGGTAAAGAGGGTTGGAGTGATGTGGACGAATTTAACAATCAGATAAATTTGGCCCATTATAAGGAAAATAAACAGAATGGAGAGGAGGCCTTCCAACATTATCTCAAGGCTGAGAAGCTCTATCAAGACGATTTCTTGGTGGAGAATCTCTATGAGGATTGGTGTTTTATTGAACGGGAACATTTGAAGAATCAATATTTATACGCTCTCACCAAAATCCTCGACTACTATGAAGGACAGCGCAACTTGACAGAGGCAATCAACTATTGTTACAAGATCTTGAAAGCCGATCCTTATCGAGAGAATATCTTCAGAAGACTGATGCAATACCACTATGAACTTGGGAATCGAAAAGAAGTTAAATCGGTTTTTGAGCTCTGCAAGAATAATATTGAGAATAAATTAGGGGTAGCCTTGTCCTACGAAACAAAAGAAATTTATCACAAATTATCCCTTTCTTCCTGAAAAAGGAAATAGTTCTTCAGCAGATCCCGGAGGACCTTTTCCTCTCTAAATACCTCCCCGATCAAAATCTCACGGATAGTTCCCTCTCGATCGATGAGAAAATTCGTTGGGATGGCATAAACGCCATATCGTTTTGCTATTTCACCATCTGGATCGAGAGGAATGGGAAAAGTGATATCGAGTTGCGCGGTAAAAGACTCAGCTACTTGAGCACTTTGTTTGACATTGACAGCTAAGACCAGAAAACCCTCTCTCTTCAATTTGCGATAATATTTATCGATGACTGGCATCTCATAACGGCAATAAGGACACCAATCCGCCCAGAATCTTAAAAGCACTACTTTCCCTTTGATTTTATCCAAACTCCAGGTCTGGCCTTCCAGGTCCTGACAATTAAAATCAATAGCTGCGGCTCCTAATTTGGGGAGAGAGGTTTTCTCGGCTTTTTCCTTACAGGCGAAAACCACGAGGAAGAAAAGAAGCCCTATAAAAAAAAACTTTAAGAACTTTAACATTCAGCTCTTTGAAAATCCCTCCCAACCTCCCTTTGCCAAAGGGAGGAAATGATTGTTTCCCCCTTTGAAAAAGGGGGATTAAGGGGGATTTTATGGTGACTCTTAGGATTTCATTGAGTTCGAAATTATTATTTTCATAAACCTAATTCCTACTAAAAACTTTAAATTCACCACTTTGGCTTCATTTCCTCTGGTTTAGGAGGAACCCAATCCTCGGGGACACAGCATCCTAAAGGTTTAAGTAATATTTCAAATAAGACCACTTTCCCAGATTGTGAATCCACAAAGACGGCCCAGCCGCCCACGGTTGAAGCTGGATGGAGCGCTTTTTCCGGAAAAAAATTAAAAGCAAACACCCGATAATAGTCAATCGAGTTTATCTTTTTAACCGGATAGATCAGCACGCCTTCAGCCAGAAGCCTGCATCTCAATTTTTTATAGTCTTTGATTTGCTTCTGGCCAATTTTTAATGCCTCTTCATGGCTTATCTTAGAGGCTCGTGGTACCTCCACATTAGGATAAAGCAATGCCCCTAAAGATTTGACACGGCCCTGGGGATCAATAGAAAACCCTAAAGAAGATTCGTATATGATCATACCACCAAAGGTCTGCCAGTAACTGACATACCAGGTATCTGATATCTTTTCAGCTCCCTTCAATTTCAATTGGTCAGGCTCGATATGAAGTAAGAATTTATACTTATTGACCAACAGAGGCCCTATATGGGTGATCTCTTTTCTGGATAATTTAGAAAAATTTTTAATCTCTAAAAGGTTCGAATCGATTCCCCGCATGATCAAGGGAGCTCGGGTAAGAGGATCCCATTTGATGGATAATTTTTGGCTTTTATCGCGGATGATCTCGTCGTCCGGTTTGCCGTTACTCCCTAATCCCGGACTTGAGAAAAGTATCAGGGTGGCGAGGAGGGCTGATAGGATCGATAAAATAAGCTTTGCTCTTTGAGAAATCCTTGGAACTAACAAATTTAAACCTTGACACCTAAATAACGCTCCTGAATATCGATCGCACTTTCGAGGGCAGAAGGCGTCCCCTCATAGACGACCGTGCCTTTTTCCATGATATAAACCCCTTGGCAAATATTCTTAATGGTTTTAAGATTCTGTTCCACCAACAGAATGGTGGTCCCCTTCTCATTGATCGCTTTCACTGTTTCGGCAATCAATTTGACCAACAGGGGCATCAATCCTTCCATGGGTTCATCCATTAACATTATCTTTGGCTTGGTGATCAAAGCCCGGCCCACAGCGAGCATCTGCTGTTCCCCTCCAGAAAGGGTACCTGCTTTTTGGTTTAGTCGCTCTTTCAATCTTGGAAAATATTCGAATATCTCTTCGAGGACCTTCTTGTCTAATTCCCCTTTCACGATCGGAATCTTCAAGTTTTCCATTACGGTCAGTTTAGGAAAGAGATGTCTGCCTTGAGGCATATAGGAAATGCCCATGCGAGGGATCTGATAGGGTGGTATGTTAGATAGATTAGCTTCGTAAAAATGGATCGATCCACTCTTGTGGGGTACCAAACCCATGATCGACTTTAGGGTGGTCGTCTTCCCGACCCCGTTTCTGCCAATCAAACCAACCAGTTTCCCCTCATTAACCTCCAAGGAAGTGTTATGGAGGACTTGGCATTCTCCGTAACTGCAGTTTAAATTTTCCATCTTAAGCATGTTCGCTACCCAGATAAACTTTCTTTACCTCTTCATTTTCTTTAATGATATCCGGTGTACCTTCCGCCAGAATAGCTCCATAATGAAGAACAGAAATGTTGTCCGCCAATTCCATCACCACTCCCATGTCATGTTCTACTAAAATGATGGTTTGCCCTGAAAGCATATTTCTCATCTTCTTGACCAGAGCCATGGATTCTTGGCTGTTCAATCCAGCAGTGGGTTCGTCTAATAGAAGGAGATCTGGCTCCGTACTCAGCGCGATTCCCATCTCCAAGATACGCTGATCTCCATAGGACAATTCAGAGCAAATCAGTTGAGCTTTGTCTTTCAATCCCGTGAGCTCCAGCATGGAATCGGTTTTTTCCTTCACATCCTGCCACTTCAATGCTCGAATAAATGGATTGAAGAATTTTTTTCGCGATTGCACAGCGGTCCAGATATTTTCAAATACAGTCAATCCAGAAAAGAGGCTGGTGATTTGCATGGTTCTGGCAATTCCTTCATGAGAAATCTGATGGGAACTGAGATGGGTAATCTCTTTATTCTTAAAAAAGATCTGGCCACTGGATGCACGAAGTGTTCCTGTGACCAGGTTGAGCAGGGTTGTCTTTCCAGCTCCATTGGGTCCGATCAGAGCCCGGAGTTCTCCTTTCCGAATAGAAAGGTTTACCCTATTGACGGCTAATAATCCTCCAAAAGACTTATTGACCTCTTTTAGCTCAAGAATAATCTCATTTTTTTCAGGCACTCACTTTCCCTTTCTTGAACCTGGATTGGATGAGACCCACGAGTCCTTTAGGGGCGACTAAGACCATGAAGACCAAAACAATACCTACGACAAGATCGGTTGCCTGAAGAATATTGATCAGGTAATGCTCCAAGGACATGACAATACCAGCTCCTAATACAGGACCGATCAAGGTCCCCATGCCTCCAACGATGGTATAAACCACCGCATGGCCTGAAACCGACCAGTGGAGATAACTGGCTGCCGCGTACTTGAGGGTCAGGCTATAAAGTCCGCCTGCCAATCCACTTAAACCACCAGCAATAATAAAGGCGATAAGTTTGTATCGCTGGACGTTGTACCCGATCAGCCGGGCTCGTTCCTCATTTTCTCGAATCGATATGAATACTTTTCCTAAAGGAGACTGGACCATTCTTCTTAAAAAGAGGTAACAGATGGCAACGATCGCCAAAACGAAATAATAGTTACCCTTAATATCCATCAAATTTATCTGAAACAACCCAAGATGGAAAGGACGGGGTGAAAAGGTGAGGCCATCCGACCCTCCAGTAAATGAGGTCCATGTCTCACCTATAATATTACCAATAAGGGCAAAAATAATGGTGATGATGACAAAATGAATTCCGGAAAGTTTGACAGAAAAATATCCTACAAACCAGGAAAAGATCATGGGGATGATGATGGAAAGCAGAAGGGCTGGCTCTGTGCTCAACCCAAATTTTTTTATGGATATCGTTACCGTATAGCTTCCCAGTCCCAAAAAAAGGGCTTGTCCAAAGCTTAAAAGCCCGGTGTATCCGAAGATCAGATCAAAAGAGATAGCAAATAGAATCCAAACAAAAAGTTCCGTTAAAAAAGTTTGATAAAAAAGATTCACAAAAAAAGGTAAAGTGATTAATATCAGTAGTATCAATACAAAGATCAGGATAAAACCCAAAGATTTTCCTCTTTGAAGGAGCACGATTTATTCTCCAAATAGCCCTTGAGGTCGAAATAATAAGACAATGATCATAAATGCCAAAGCAAAGACCGTTGCGATTGCAGGGGGTACAAACAGCGCCCCAATTCCCTGAATCATGGAAATCATAATGGCAGCAATCACAGAACCTTCCAGATTTCCCATGCCTCCGACAATCACAATGATAAAGGCCATGATGAGAACCTCACGGCCCATCATAAAATCGACAGAAACAATTGGAGCAGCCAATACCCCTGAAAAAGCAGCTAAGGCTGATCCTAAAACAAAAGTCCACATATAAACCTTATTGACCGGAATTCCCAAGCCAACAGCCATCTCCCGATCTTGCACCACCGCTCTCATCCAAAGTCCGTATTTTGTCTTGTTTAAGAAGAACCAGAGGCCGGCCATGACCAGGATCGAAATGATGGCAACGACCACGCGCATCAGGGGATATTGTAACTGGAAGAGTGAAAACCGGTAAGGAATGGGAGCAGCAATTCTCCTTGGAGACCCGCCGAAGATCATCAACACCAATTGCTGAATAACGAGCATGATCCCAAACGTACAGATAATCGTCGTAATGGGCTTATCTTCAATGCTTCGAAGCAAACCTCTCTCCATGAGAATGCCAACCCCAGCAACACAAAGAGGGGCGATGACCAAAGCGATCCAAAAATTCCCCGTCCCTTGTATCAGATACCAGGCTACCACAGCCCCTAACATATAAAGGGCTCCATGCGCCATATTGATGATGTGGAGGAGGCCAAAGATCATATTTAGGCCCAAAGCAATCAGGGCCATGATCATCCCCCAAACCACTGCATTTAAAATCGCTACAGAGAGATTGGAAATCACAGATGGATCCTCTTAAATCTCTTTAATTTTAAACAGAAGATCTTACTAATACTACTACGTTAAGTATTATGAGTCATCAAAGATGATTGTGTTGCAGATCGGACATATGCCTCTATACAACATCAAGCATTTCTGGATCAATCGGCGGACAGCTGGCAAGGTCAATCCA
>Ga0315274_10000620_pt1 | contig 55037 bp, 41 predicted proteins | sample YL17G02_20_MG_FD_203700 | JGI IMG/M metagenome (GOLD analysis project Ga0315274, IMG submission 203700) | Sediment microbial communities from Yellowstone Lake, YNP, Wyoming, USA - YL17G02_20 | ecosystem: Environmental > Aquatic > Freshwater > Lake > Sediment | place: USA: Wyoming | collected...
CGCCGCCCCGGATCACTGTGGCATCCGGTCAAATGGACGCCGGCATGTAGTGAAGACTTTGGCTCTCAAAGCCCGTTTTCGACCCCGCTACGCAGGTTCCAACCCCCGAATCCGCGAAGTCGGGTTACCTTGGGCGTGCATTATCACCCGGCCCATGTCTCCCGCATTCTGCATAATCTTGGTTGGTTTTGGTCTGGATCGCGCAGGACCTGGATCCGACGATGAGAAACGATGATCGGACGTTTGGGGACATCCTAATTCTTGTGTCCCCCCCGGGGGGGGTGCCATATTTGACTGGACAGTGGGTTCCGGCCCTGCGGGCCGGGAGTGTAGTGCATTGGCGCCACCATCGCGACTATGGCGGCTTCGGGTGTTTACGACGCGGATTACGGGAGACGCAGCCCTGTTCACGCTGGAGGCCAAGAGCGACAACTCAACAATGCAAGGGGTGGCAACGGCGAGGCCGAAGGCCCTGTTTGTAGTGACGCCGCAAGGCGTTTTCTTTTCATGCCCTGTCGTGCAGCCCTGCGCAGCATTGGACCGGCTATTTCGTTGTGCCGATGGGCGCAGGCAAGTACACTCGCTGTGATACTGTGACCATGATCTGCCGTTTTGGAGACTGCGAATGAAAGCGACATGTCGATTCATCCTTGTGCTGATGTTCGTTTCGGTGGTTGCATTGGGTGCCGGTTGCGCGGCGGCGCGGGGGGTGGCACGGGTGAGGCCGGCGGGGGAGCAGTTGTATGCGCAGTTTCGCGAGCCGCCGGTGGAGTATCGAGGCAAGCCGTTCTGGGCGTGGAATGGGGAGTTGAAGAAAGACGAGTTGATCCGCCAAATCCGTGTGATGAAGGAGATGGGGTTCGGTGGATTCTTCATGCACTCGCGGACGGGGCTGGCGACGGAGTACCTGGGCGACGAGTGGTTCTCGCTGGTCAACGCCTGTGCGGATGAGGCTGAAATTTCGCGGCGTTGGCCTTGTCTGGGGGGCCGGCGGGCCGTATTCTATGGCCGATCTGACAGGAGTCCTGCATGAAACAACAGTACCTGCAATGGCTGATCGAGAACACGAAGACGACCTGGTGGCATGATTCCGCCGATCCGGCGGAGTTGGCGCTTGGGATCCAGCGAGGGGCCATTGGAGCGACGACCAATCCGTTCCTGGCCAGCCTGGCCCTTTCGGCCAATAAGACCGCCTGGGCGGGGGAGATTCAGAGCGTGTTGTCACAGAACCCTGAGCCGGAGAAGCGTGCGGAAGGGTTGATGCGCATCGTTGTTACGCATGTGACGGAGCGGCTGCTGGCGCAGTACGAGAAGACCGGCGGGGCGACGGGGTACGTGTGTGCCCAGGTGAATCCGAATCGGGCGGGGGACCGCGAGACCATGCTGGCCATGGCCCGGCGATTCACGCGGTGGGCGCCGAACATCGCCGTGAAGCTGCCCGCCACGGCGGCCGGGCTCGATGTGCTGGAGGACTGCGCCGCTGGAGGCATCACGTGCACGTTGACGATCAGCTACACGGTGCCCCAGACGATTGCCATTGCGGAGCGGTACCGCCGGGGCATGCAGCGGGCGAAGGCGAAAGGAATTACGCCGGGCAAGTGCTTTGCCGTAATCATGATCGGCCGGCTGGACGACTATCTGCGGGAGGTCGCGCACGACCGCCGGGCCTCGGTCCGTGAGTCGGACATCCGCCAGGCGGGCTTGGCGGTCACCAAGCGGGCCTATTCGATCTACAAGCAGCGCGGCTATGAGGCGGTCCTGCTTGTCGCCGCCCTGCGGGGCACGCACCACATGACGGAGCTGGCCGGGGCCGAGGTCATCATGTCGATCTTCCCGTCGATTCAGGAGATGCTCCTGGCGCCGGACCTGCCGCGGGAGGAGCGGATCGACAAGGAGATTCCCGCCGACGTGATCGAGCGACTTTCAGGGATTCCGGACTTCGTGCGTGCCTACGAGCCGGACGGCATGAAGCCGGCCGAGTTCATCACCTACGGCGTCACCCAGAGGACGCTCTCGCAGTTCATCGAGATCGGCTGGAAGCTCATGGAGAACTTTAGGGCTATGGAATGATGGAACACTGGAATATTGGAATCATGCGTGAAGGACTTTCACGCTCCCCAATACTCCAACATTCCACTATTCCAACGTTCCATGCGAAAGGAATCACGGATGGCAAAGATAGGGTTTATCGGTTTGGGGATCATGGGCGAGCCCATGGCCCAGAATCTTGTCAAGGCCGGGCACCAGTTGACCGTGTACGATATCGCACCGGGCAGGACGGATGAGTTAGTCAAAGCCGGCGCCCGGCAGGGGGCATCGAGCAAGGATGTCGCCGCGAAGAGCGACGTCGTCATCACCATGCTCCCCAATTCGCCGCACGTCCGCGAGGCCGTACTCGGGTCCAACGGTGTGCTCGAAGGGGCCAGACCCGGAACGATCCTCGTCGATATGAGCTCCATTGCGCCGCTGGCCAGCCGGGACATCGCGGCCAGGGTGCAGGAAAAGGGCGTCGCCATGCTCGATGCCCCCGTCAGCGGCGGCGAGCCTAAAGCCATCGCCGGGACGCTGGCCATCATGGTGGGCGGGCCGGAGGATGTCTTCGAGAAGGTGAAGGGCATCCTGGCGGCGATGGGCTCTTCCGTCACGCGAGTGGGCGACATCGGCAGCGGCAACGTCGCCAAGCTGGCTAACCAGATCATCGTCGCGCTGAACATTGCCGCCGTGTCTGAGGCGATGGTCCTGGCGACGAAGGCGGGCGTGGATCCGGAGAAGGTCTTTCAGGCGATTCGCGGCGGCCTGGCGGGCAGCGCCGTCCTGGAGGCCAAGATGCCATTGGCCCTCCAAGGCAATTTCAAGCCGGGCTTCCGCATCGAGTTGCACATCAAGGATATGGCCAACGCCTTGGACACGGCCCACGAGCTTGGCGTGCCCGTGCCGCTGTCGAGCGTGGTCATGGAGGTCCTGCAGGCCCTGAAGTCGGACGGCAAAGCCGGCAACGATCACGGCGGGATCATCCAATTCTACGAGTGGCTCGCCAAGGTGCAGGTGAGGGCGTGATGGCATAGGGCCTATTTGCGCGAGACGCACGAGGTTGCGGCTCTACTTCGTGAACAGGGTGAACACCGACCAGCCGCCTACGATCAAAAATGCGACAAATGCGATCCACAACATGAGGTCCCAGAGCCGGCCCGGGCGCAAGGCCGGGTCGCTCCGCCGATAGCGGAAGTACAGAGCCGCCGCACCAAGCAGCGGCAGCATGATCGATTGGGCGATTCCGCAGACCACGATCATCGTCGTCGGCTTTTGCACGAATACATACAGGATCAATGCCGCGAAAGGCCAAACCACACTGATCCTGCGAGTCCACGTGGTCCGGCCGGCCTCCGAGCTATCCGTGAGGCCGTACAGTCCCAGCGCGTCGGCAACCATCCGCGAATTGCCGGCGGCGGCGACGAAGAGCGTCGAGTACAGCACGGCGAACGCCCCGGAGAGAAAGACCACGTAGGCCAGCGAACCGAAGACGGGGATATACATGGCCGCCAGCGTGCGGACCATGTCCCGTTCTCCGGGGTGCAGCCCGATCCGGCCGAGCACGGCGGCGCCGAGCAGGTAGAAGGCCACTGTTGCGAACGTGTACACGACCATGGATGTCCAGGCATCGACGTGCAGCACGCGAATCCAGCCGCGGGCTCGCGCAATCCACCCCGCCGTGCCGTCGCGCGGCCCGGTGAACCTCGCGTATCCCTTCTCCAGACACCAGTAGGGGTACATGATCAGCTCCGCCGCCCCGATGCCGATGATGCCGAAGGCCCCGAAGGCGGTGCGCATCGGGTTGGCGCCCCCGGTGGAGTCCGCAGGCGGCAGATGGAAACTGAGCCCGCGCACCAGCTCGTTGCCCTGAATGGCCCATCCGGGGCGCATCTGAAGCCCAACTACCGTGAGGATGGTCACGATGGTGAAGGTGGCCACAAGCGCCGTGGCGATGACCTGAATGAGCTGGTACCTGCCGACGTACAGCAGGACCGATGTCACGACCGCCAGAATCGCCGCCCACAGGTACGGGTCGCTGGGCTCACGTCGCTCGGCGATCTGCTGCGTCAGCCGGGCGATGTTCTGCTGTAGTGCTGTCACTTTCGGGTCATCGCGGCTTTGAGCCTGGAGTGACTGGAACTCGATTCTGCTCCTGACGAGCTCATCCTGCATGCGGTTGTACTCGGCTCCATCGCGGGTCAGGGGGCAGCCGATCGCGAGGGTTTGCCCGACGCCGCCGAGGATGCCGCCCTGCTGGAAGACGACGAGGATCGTCATGAAGGTCCAGTACCACAGCAGCCAGTTGACCCTCAGCCGCGGGCCGGGCACGCTGTTGAGGGCCGTCAGCGGCGTCTCGCCCCAGGTGATTGTATTCCGGGCGAACTCGATCTGCGTGGAAACCTTGATGACGCATCCGATGATGATCAGCCACAGCAGCCAGAAGCCTGCCTCGGCCCCCGTTTTCGTCGCGAGGATCAGCTCGCCGGAGCCGACGATGGAGCCGGCGATGATCATGCCCGGTCCGAGCCGGCTCAGCGTGCCCAGAACGCTCGTGGGCGGGGACTCGATCCCGGCAGTCCGCGTGGACCCCGGCGGTTCGTGCTTGTTGTGTCTGTCACGCGCCATGGCCGAGTTTATACGGGATAGCGCATGACAAGGCAACGGTTTCCTGCATTGACGGTGCGGGCCTCGCGGGTTACTATCGCTGCCCAGAGTATGAGATTCGGCAAGGTCGAGATCGATCCGGCGGTCAACCCCGCCGTTCTGGACACCGTCACGTGGGACCTGGAGCGGGCGTGGCGAATCGTTGGATTTGTGGAGCCGTCGTACTGGCGTGCCGTCCACGGGGCTGTCGTTGAGGGGCGCGATGCGGCTATCCACAAATCCTGGGTGGCGTATCGCGAATCCTGCGCGCAGCAGGGCGGAAGCGCGTACTTTCTCGTTCGATTGTCGGATGGTCAGCACGTCTTCGTCGCGATTGGAGCCCAGCAGCGCACAGGCTGCCTCGGTGAGCCGCTGCGCACGATGCCTTTAGGTGAGGGCTTGTCTTTGGCGATGCATGCCGCTGACTCGGCGACGATCCGCCGCTACATTGGCGCGCTGCGGCCGGACAAGGGGCCGCGGGCGATGGGGGCCATGCCGCGGCTGGGGATCGGCACGCGGATGTCCACATCCGTGTGGCCGGGCATCTGGCGAGCGATGGACGAGGGCAAATTCGCGGCCAATGCCATCCAGAATTCTGTGCGGGAGCTGAATCTTCTGGAGGATGTGCTCGCCGGTCGTCCCCCCCGGAGCAACTACCTGTACGGCTTCGGCACGCTCGAAGAGGGACACACCGGCAGCACGTTCGAGGGGCTCTGGGTCGCCGGCGTGATCGAGGCGTTGAAAACGGACACTCGCCCCGAGTACGGAGCGGATGCGGACCACATCACCATCAGGCGAGGCCCGGGTGGCCTGGAACGGGCTAAGCGCATCATCGACGCGGCCCGCGACTATACATTCTTCACACTCGATGTATCCGACATTGTGGACTATGGAGTAGCGGCTGCGGATCCACAAGCCTTTCTCGGCAAGTACAGCGCCGCCCTGGTTGTTGTCGAGGAGCTCTCCTCCCATATCAAGGGCGTCAAAGGGGATGTCCCTTTCGATCTTGAGTTGAGCGTTGATGAATGCCCGCCCCGCATGGCTGCTTCTGCCTGCCTGACGACGGAAGCGGAACTGATCTTCCTCGTTCAGGAATTGAGACGGCGGGGAGTTCCGATGACACACGTTGCTCCGAACGTCGGCGTCGTCAAGGGGCAGGACTATGATGCGGCCGGCCTGGTCGAATTCGAAGAGCGGATCAGGCGGCTGCACGCCATCGCTGCGGACTCCGGCGTGATGCTGGACATTCATTCCGGCGACGATCTGTCCGCTGCCGCCCGACAGGCCATCGGCCGTGCCACCGGGGGGCGGAACCACTTCAAGGTGTCACCCTCATTGCAGGTCATCTTCGGGCAAGTGCTCTGGAAGGTTGATCGACAGCGGTTTCGGCTCTGGTGGGACGACACACTGGCGTACGCTCGCCGCGAGGCGGCAGCCGGATCGGAGTTTGCCGTGCGTTGTTTGCGTGAGTACGAGAGCAGCAGCGATCCGGCTCCTTCGCCGCACCACGCTGTGTTCCATCACTACAATTTTGCCTCCGTCGGCAGGCGCGATGAGCACGGCCAGTTCCTCAACCGGGAGAGCTTTTACAGCCTGCCGGCGGATTTCTACCGGCAGTACCACGACAGGATCGGAGAATTCCTGTGTGATGTGGCCGGTGATGTCTTTTGCCTCGGATAGCAGGGGAGGGGTTTGGCAGAATGGCTCGCTCGCGGTAGACTGTGCGGCGAGATCGTTATTCGCACAGGGGCACAAGCACATGGAGTCACGACTTTCAGGCAAGCTGGCGATTGTCACGGGGGCCGGGCAGGGGATTGGCAAGGCCGTCGCGCTGCGGCTGGCGCGCGAAGGGGCGGACATTGTCGCGGTAGATGTCAACCCTGAGACGGCTGAGGAAACGGCACTGGACGTGCGTACGCTAGGCCGGCGAGCACAGGCGCACCCTGTGAATGTTGCGTTCGTGGCCCAGATCGAGTCTATGGTCGGCCGCACCGTTGCGGAGCTCGGCCGGATCGATATCTTGGTCAACGCCGCGGGGATCGCCCAGACGACGCCCTTTCTGGAACTTACGGAGAAAGAGTGGGACCGCGTGATCGATATCAATTTGAAGGGCACGGTATTCTGCATGCAGGAGGTGGCCCGGCAGATGATCCGGCAGGTCCCGCAGGAGGTCGTGGCGCAAGGGCTGGCCGAACGCAGCTACGGCAAGATCGTCAATTTCTCCTCGATCTCCGGCCGACGCGGGCGGAGCGTGCAGATGGCCTATGCCGCGAGCAAGGCGGCGATCATCAGTGTCACGCAATCGGCGGCCCTGGCCCTGAGCCCGTACAATATCAATGTCAACGCCGTCTGTCCGGGCGTGGTTCCAACACCGATGTGGGAGCAGATCGACCGCGATCGCAGCAGGATCATGGGCGCTGGGCCCGGCGAGGCGATGAGGGCCTTCATCGAGAAGATTCCGCTGCAGCGGGCGGGCAGCACGGAAGATGTCGCCGGGGCGGTCGCCTTCCTATGCTCGGCCGACGCTGACTACATTACCGGCCAGACGCTCAATGTCGATGGCGGATTCGAGATGAATTGAGGCCACAGAATGAAACGACAACCGGCGGTTGATTTCGACAAAGCGGGAGGACTCCTGCGTGAATTCAAAGGCAATAGCTACCTGTTCGGGACGGGGGTCCTGCCTGAAGTGGGTGGGGTCGTGACACGTCTCGGCAAGCGAGCGGCTCTGGTTCGCGGGACATTCCCCGGCAGCGACGAGTGCGTCAAGATCATACAGGCCTCTTTAGCCAAAGCGGGGGTGGTCCTGGCAACTCCCATCAAGGGCGCCCGGCCGAACGCTCCGAGGGAAGACCTCTTTCGCATCACGGAGGAACTGAAAAAAGCCGAGCCCGACGTGCTCATCAGTCTCGGCGGCGGCAGCACGATCGATGCGACGAAGGCCGCCGAAGTCCTCTGCACGCTCGGCGGCCGGATCGACGACTACTTCGGCGCCGGCTTGATCTCGGCGGCGCTCGCGAATGCGGGCAAAGCTCTCAGGCCGCACGTCGCGATTCAGACGGTGGCCAGCTCCGCCGCCCATTTGACCAAGTACGCCAACATCACCGACGTGGCGACGGCACAGAAGAAACTGATTGTCGATGACGCCATCGTCCCGGCGCGCCCCGTCTTCGATTACCAGGTGAGCTTCAGCACGCCGAAGGCTCTGGCGGCTGACGGAGCGTTCGACGGCCTTTCGCACTCGCTGGAGGTCCTCTACGGCGCCGTGGGTAAGCCGTACTACGACAGGGCGCGTGACATCGCCGAGACGTGCATCACGCTGATTGTCGAGTACCTGCCGCGCGTGATGGCCGACCCGCAGAACAAAGAGGCGCGAGAGGCCCTCTGCCTGGCGACCGATCTGGGCGGATATGCGATCATGGTCGGCGGCACGAGCGGCGGCCATCTGACCAGCTTCTCGCTCGTGGACCTTCTGTCGCACGGCCGGGCCTGTGCCGTCATGAATCCTTATTACACCGTCTTTTTTGCCCCCGCGATTGAAGAGCCGCTGCGTCTCGTCGGCCGCATTTATCGCAAGGCGGGATTGATGCGTGAGGACGCCGAGAAGTTGAGCGGCCGGGAGCTGGGCGTGGCGGTCGCTCGGGCAATGCTCGAATTTGCCCGAAGGGTGGGGATTCCGACGCGGCTGAGCGAGGTGGATGGCTTCCGCCAGGGTCACATCGAGCGGGCGCTCACGGCCGCCAAAGACCCGCAGTTACGGATGAAACTGCAGAACATGCCGGCGCCGATGACGGCGGAAACCGTGGACACGTACATGCGGCCGATTCTGGAGGCGGCGGCGAGCGGAGACTTGTCACGAATCAAGAACGTATGACTGGGGTGATGCTCTCGTGAAGGTGAAACTCGCCTATGGCAAGTGGGGGCTGGACCTGAGCCTGCCGGACGATCTGAATGTGGATGTTGTCCAGCGGCAGCATGTGGAGGCCCTTGCCGATCAAGCCGGCGCGGTGCGGGATGCCCTGCGGAATCCCGTCGGCTCGCGGCCGCTGAGGGAGTTGGTCGAACCGTCGGACGCCGTCGCCATCGTCTGCAACGATATCACCCGCCCGACGCCCTATCGCACGATTCTGCCGGTCCTGCTCGATGAGCTGAGCCACGTCAATGACGGTGCCATCATCCTGCTGATCGCCACGGGGACGCACAGACCCTGCACGGCGGATGAGCTTGGGACGATGCTTGGCGAGCAGGTCGGGAAGCGGTTCCGGATCGTGCAGAACGACGCGCGGGACCGCGACGCCCACGCCTCGGTGGGCACGACCGCCGGCGGCAACGAGGTCTGGATTCACAAAGAGTACCTTCGCTGCAACGTGCGAATCCTGACAGGTTTCATCGAGCCGCACTTCTTCGCGGGCTTCTCCGGCGGGGGCAAGGCCTGCATGCCGGGTATGGCACGCCTCGAAACCATCCTGAGGAACCACAACGCGAGGAACATCGACGATCCTCGGGCCACGTGGGGTGTCACGGACGGCAATCCTGTGTGGGAGGAGATTCGAGAGGCCGCGATGATGACGCCATCCACGTTCCTTCTCAACGTGGCGCTGAATGGCGACAAGCAGATCACGGCGGTCTTTGCCGGGGACCTGGAGCGTGCGCACGAGCAGGGCTGTGCGTTCGTGAAGCAGCACGCCATGGCGGCCGTCCATAAACGGTACGACATCGTGATCGCGAGCAATTCGGGCTATCCGCTCGATCTGAACCTGTACCAGTCGGTGAAAGGGATGAGCGCTGCCGCACAGGTTGTCAAGGAAGGCGGCACGATCATCGTGGCCGCTGACTGCGAGGATGGCATCCCCGACCATGGCTGGTACAAGAGGCTGCTGTTCGAGGCCGACAGTCCCGCCTCGCTGTTGGCGATGATCCGGGCCGGCGATTGTCGCTGCCAGGATGCGTGGCAGGCGCAGATTCACGCCGCCATCTGCCGCAAAAACGACGTGCACCTGTTCAGCCGCCACCTGACCGACGAAGACATCATGCTGGCCATGCTCAAGCCATGCGGGGACATCGCCAGGACGGTTGACCGACTGCTGCAATCCTACGGACGGGATGCTTCCGTCTGCATCCTGCCCGACGGTACCCAGACAATTCCCTATGTGTCAACTGAGCAGGACCTATGAAGATTGTTGTCGCCATCGATTCGTTCAAGGGGTCGCTTACGGCCGTGCAGGCCTGCGAGGTTGTCGCCCGGGCGATTCGCTCGCTGATGCCGCAGGCCCAGGTCGTGACCAAGCCCATGGCCGACGGCGGTGAGGGCACGGCCTCGGTCCTGATGGCGGCCGCCGGCGGGCAGTGGATCAGCCAAACCGTGATGGGCCCGCTGCCGGACATGGAGGTCGACGCGGGATTCGTCTGGCTCGCCGATGATAGGACGGCTGTCGTGGAGATGGCGACGGCCGCGGGCCTGCAACTATTGCAGCCTGAACAGCGGAATCCACTGAAGACGACGACTTATGGAGTCGGGCAGCTCATCAAGGCCGCCGCCGATCACGGGGCCCGACGCATCCTGCTTGCGATTGGGGGAAGCGCGACGGCCGATGGTGGGGTGGGTGCGGCTATGGCTCTGGGCTGGAGATTCCTCGCGGAGAATGGGCGGGAGATTGGTCTTGGCGGGGGCGAACTCGGCCGGATTGGCAGGATTGTCCCGCCGGTACACGGCCTGGCTGCGGCGGTGGAAGTGCTATGCGACGTGGACAATCCGCTCTGCGGCGAGCACGGGGCGGCACGCGTGTACGGTCCCCAGAAAGGCGCGACGCCGGAGATGGTGGAGATGTTGGATGCAACTCTGGGGCATCTGGCCAACGTGGTCAGGGATCAGCTTGGCCGGAACATTACCGATCTGCCGGGCGCCGGCGCCGCCGGGGGACTGGCGGCTGGGGCGATTGCCTTCATGAATGCCCGGCTGGTTTCGGGCGTCGATACCGTCATGGCTCAGATCCGTCTTCAGGAGACAGTGACGGGGGCCGACTGGGTGCTCACGGGCGAGGGATCTTTCGACGAGCAGTCCCTCCGCGGCAAAGTCGTCTCCGGGGTCCTCCGCGTTGCGAAAGCCGCCGGCGCGAAGGTAGCCGTCCTGGCGGGACAGGTTCGTCTGCCGCCGGAGAAATATCGCGCGGCCGGCATCGAAACGGCCGTGTCGTGTATGGAGGACGGGATGGATTTGGAGTATGCTACCACGCACGGCGAGATGCTTCTCGACCGGGCCGCCAGGCGATTTGTGCGCGAGCACCTCTCCATGTAAACGCCGACGGGACCACCCGGGATGCAGACTCTCGCCAGGAGCGCCAAGAACAGAGCAGGGGGGCCGGAATCTGTGAAACCGATGATAAACGCAGATAGACACCGATAGTGTTTCTCTCGCCAAGACGCCAAGAACGCCAAGTTTTCCCCCGCGCAGGCGGGGCAATGCCTCCCAAAGACTTCTCTATCTCGTTTCTCCTTCTTTCGTTGCGATCTTCGTGGCCTTTGCGAGAGAATGAATCCTCTGTTATCAGCGTTCATCACCGTTCATCTGCGGTTCCATTTCTCTGCGGCTTCGTGTAAGACGCGGTTGTCTCCGTTTTCCAACTCACAACTGAAAACCAACAACTCAAAACTGCGGCGCCTCATCGCTCCCTTCCCACCACAGGTGCGGATAGTCCTTCCCTTCGAGAATCCACCAGATGTCCTCCGTGCCGTTGGCCGTCTCCCCTACGAAGTCCCAGCCAGCTAATACCGGGCCGAAAAGCACGTCTTGAGTGTCTCCATATTTCCACCTATCACATAAATACGGCTGCCCACTGCCACGGAGAGATGGTTATCCACCGAGAATGGCAGCGGACGTTGCACGGACCAGCTATTCGTAGCGGGATCGTAGACATCGACCTTGTTGCTCGCCCAGACGCCGCCAGACATGCTGCCCTCGCCTCCGCCAATGAGGTATATCTTGCCATCAATGACGGGTGCGGCACTGCTGTATGCGAACGCGCGAGCTCGATCGGCGGGCATGGGCTGGCAGGAATTCACATCCCACTGACCCGTCCTGAAGTCAAAGGTCATGACGTCGCCTGTCATCCGGTCCTCGTCCATCAGGTATCCGCCGATCAGGTACGCCTTATCTCCCACCCTTGCCACAGCGGACATTTGCACATTCCTGGGGATATTCGTGACGCTGCGCCAACTGTTGGTGGAGGGCTTGAAAGCCTCAACGATCCGGTAGGTAATACCTGCGGTCCAGTAGCCGCCTCCGAAGAGGTATATCTCACCATCATAGACCGTCGCCGGGGCCCCCGTGACGAGAGTTGGCTTGGGAGCACGGGACATCCAAGTACTGGTGGTCGGGTTGTACTCCTCCACGAAGTTGAAATCGCCGCTCGTCCAGTTCGACTCAGACCACCCGCAGGCGCCGAAAACATAGAGTCTTCCGTCCATGACCGCCCCGGTGAGTTCCTCGACTCCGTGCCCCGCGTTGTTATTGTTGTCTGCTCGCCTCGTCCAGGTGCCCGTGCTGGGATCGAACATCTCCGTGGACTTCAGGTCGGTCCCGCCCTCGGCGTTGCCTCCAAACACGTATATCTTCCCATCAATGACACCGCCGGTGAACTGATATCTTTCGGTCAGCATCGGTGCTTCGATCTGCCATTCGACCCTCGGCACGCATGCAGGGTCTTGTGGTGTTTCGCTACAGTCGACGAGCCAACTCTGAGCGATCAAGGCGATATCCAGCCAGTCCACGCGACAGTCCTTGTTCAGATCACCGAACAGGTCGTACGCACACTCGGAAGCTGCGGAAGCACCGACCGCCGCAAGCCAGACGAAAGAAACAGCTAAGAATGTTTTTGTGCGAGCGATCAGGAAAGGAACTGTCCGCGAAGTCTGGGGTTGCTTCAGAGCCATCATCGTTCGTCCTCCACCCCTCGTGTTTCACGACGCGGTGTGCCATGCACACCCTACCACTGTCTGATGGCCGTCAGGTGTTTCGGCGGTCTCACTGGGCCGGCAGACGTACGTGATTCGGCGGGCTACCGGCTCTCCATTTTCAATGCACAGTATACCAGATGAGGGTTGCCCACGTCAATGGGAAAGGCTAACATGTGACGAGGCCCAGACGGCCACCCGAGGCCGGATCAGTCCGATGGGTGCGGTACAAGTGACATTGGAAGGAGATATGCCCATGAAGCAAGTACCCAAGCAGCAGCGAGATGGGGGGATGACACGGCGGACGTTGATGAAGGCCGGAGCGGCGACGGCATTGACGGCGGCCTCGTGGTCGCGGGTCTACGGGGCTAACGAGCGGATCGGCGTCGGCATGATCGGCATTGGCCTGATGGGGCGGATTCACACCCGCAACTTCGCCAAGCAGCCCGATGTCTCCGTCCTCGGCATCTGCGACCCGTATGACCCGCGCGCGGACGTCGGCGCGGAGATTGTCGGAGGCAATGTCGTGAAGTGCCGCGACTTCCGAAAGCTCCTCGACAACAAGGACATTGACGCCGTGGTGATCTCCTCGCCGGACCACTGGCACGCCATGATGACGATGCTCGCCTGCGCGGCGGGCAAGGACGTGTACGTGGAAAAGCCGCTGACGCTGTTCGTGCGCGAAGGGCGGTGGATGATCGACGTGGCGAAGCGATACAAGCGCGTGGTGCAGGTGGGTGTGCAGAACCGCGCCGGGCCGAACTTCCAGCGGGCGCGCGAGTTCGTGCAGCAGGGGAAGTTGGGCGAGATCGTGGCGGTACAGGACACCTACTGCCGCAACCTCATGCCCGGCTTCGGCAATCCGCCGGATCAGGACCCGCCCAAGGAGCTGGACTGGGACCTGTGGCTGGGACCGGCCCCCGCGCGAGCGTACAACCCCAACCGCGGCATCTATCATTTCCGTTGGATCTGGGACTATGCCGGCGGGCAGATGACCAACCTGGGCCAGCACTCGCTCGATATCGTGCAATGGTTTACGGGCGCCAGCGCCTGCAAGTCCGTCTACAGCATCGGCGGGCGGACCTTCTTGAAGGACAACATGGAGACGCCGGACAGTCAGGACGTGCTGATCGATTATCCCGGTTTCACAGGTATCTGCGTGTATCGCGAGGCGACGGCGGGGCGCGAGGGCCTGGGCATGGGCGGCGTCATGTTCTACGGGACCCGCGGCATGATGTCCGTGAGCCGCGGCGGCTACGAGGTGTTTCCCGACCGCAAGGTCAATCCCTTCAACACGATGGCCAACATTCTGGGCGGCCATCCGGTGGGCGGGCCGCAACCGACGCCGGAGCCGAGGGACCAGCTCTGGACCGAGAAACAAAAGGATACCAGCGGCGACGGTGCCAGGGACTATGTCCAGCACGCGCGTGACTTCCTCGATTGTATTCGCTCTCGTCGGCAACCGCTCGCCGACATTGAGAGCGCGCACGCCGTGGCCACGACGTGTCACCTGGCCAACATCTCCCTGCGGGTCGCGCGCAAGATCACGTGGAACGCGGAAAAGGAGCAGATCGTCGGCGATCCGCAGGCCAACGAGATGCTGACGCGCCCGTATCGCAGCCCATGGGACAACGAACTCCGCAATCTCAAGGTGACATAAGCCATGTACAATCGCAGAGAGATTCTATTGTGGGGCGGGGCCATCGGACTGGGGATTGGATCCGTCGGCGCTGCTTCACAGTCGAGTGGCCGGTCGAGGTTGGGAATCTGCACGGATTCCTACGCTCTTCGCGGCCGTGCCAACAGGAACACGAGCGGGGGCGAAGAGCGGTTCACGGAGCCGCTGAAATTCCTCACGTACTGTCACGATCTCGGGGCCGGCGGCGTGCAGGTGGGGATCGGCAGGCGGGATGAAGCCTACGCCAGGCAGCTTCGTCGGCAGGCCGAGGAATGGGGCATGTTTCTGGAAGGGACGGGTGGTTTGCCGAGAGATCAAGCCGATCTTGAGCGCTTCGAGGCCGAGGTTGTGACGGCTAAGAATGCCGGGGCTGCAGTGATCCGCATGGTGCTGCCGAGCAACGGCTCGGGCCGACGATACGAGGCGTACAAGTCGGTCGAGGAGTTTCGCCAGATGCGCGGTCGCGGTCGACAAATGCTCGAATTGGCGGAGCCGGTCATGGCCCGCCATCGCATCCGGATGGCCGTCGAGAACCACAAAGACGAGCGAATACCCGAGAAGCTCGAAACGATCAAAACCATCAGCAGCGAGTACGTCGGCCTGTGCGTCGATACGGGCAACGACATCTCGTTCCTGGAGGCCCCGATGGAGGTGGTCGAAGCCTACGCCCCGTGGGCGTTCTCGGTGCACCTCAAGGATGCGGCCGTCCGGGAGTATGAGGACGGCTTCCTGCTGGCCGACGTGCCGCTGGGCGAAGGGATTCTCGACCTGCCGAGAGTGGTCCAGGTCCTGCGCAGCCGCCACCCCGAGGTCCAATTCAGCCTGGAGATGATGACTCGCGATCCACTGAAGGTCCCGTGCCTGACGGAGCCGTACTGGGCGGCGATGGGCGATGTCCCCGGCTCCTATCTGGCCCGCACGCTGAAGATGGTGCGCACCCACGGCAAGCAGCCGTTGCCGCGAGTGACTCATCTGCCCATGCCCGAGCAGTTTGCGCTGGAGGATGCGAACGTGCGGAAATGTCTCGCCTATGCGCGCGAGCATCTCAGCCTGTAAGGAGAACCTGTGAGGTCACGAGTTCGAGTTTCGCAGATCATGCTACTGTTCCTCTGCGCTGTCGGTGTCATGGTCTCACGGACGGGGGCAGCCTCCGAAAAGGCTATCTACCTTGATCCGAACCAACCGCTTGAGAATCGCGTGACGGACCTGATCTCGCGGCTGACGCTGGAGGAGAAGGCGATCCTTCTGAACCACCGGGGGCCGGACATCGAGCGGCTCGGGATCAAATCCGACAAGTGGAACCAGTGTCTGCACGGCGTCTGGTGGGACCGGCCGACGACGATGTTCCCGATCTCTATTGCGATGGCCGCCACATGGGACCCGGAGCTGATCCATGAGGTCGCCACGGCAATTTCCGACGAGGCCCGGGCCATCTACAATGGGTGGCATCAGGACCCGAATTTCCTGGGGGAGAAGAAGGGCCTGATCTACCGCGCCCCGGTGGTCAACATCAGCCGCAATCCGTACTGGGGCCGCATCAACGAATGTTACGGCGAGGACCCCTTTCTGACCGGTCGCATCGGCGTCGCCTTCGTCAAGGGCCTGCAGGGCGACGATCCCAAATACCTCAAGCTGGTCTCCACGCTCAAGCACTACGCCGTCAACAACGTTGAGAAGGATCGCCAGAAGCTCTCGGCCACGGTGAACGAGCGGATGCTGCACGAGTACTGGCTGCCGCACTTTCGCGACTGCATCGTCGAGGGCCGGGCCCAGTCGATCATGGCCTCCTACAACGCCATCAACGGCGTCCCCAACAACGTCAACAAGCCGCTGCTGACCGGTATCCTCAAGGAGCAGTGGGGCTTCGGGGGATTCGTCGTCTCCGATCTGGGCGGCGTCAACACGATGGTCAAGGGACACGCCGGCGGAAAGATGACCTTCGAGGACGCCGTGGCCCAGTCGCTGATCGCCGGCTGCGATTTTTCCGATAAGGAATTCATGGAATACATTCCCGTGGCCGTGCGCAAGGGGTTGCTGCCGGAATCGCGGCTGAACGATGCGCTCTTTCGGGTCCTGCGCGCGAGGTTTCGCTTGGGCGAGTTCGACCCGCCGGCGATGGTGCCCTACAGCAAAATCTCTCCCAGCGTGATTTGCAGTCCTGCGCACAGGCGGCTGGCGCTGAAGACGGCGCAGAAATCCATCGTGCTGCTGAGTAACAGGGATCATTTCCTTCCCCTGGATAGGAGCAAGCTCAAGAGTATCGCCGTCGTTGGGCCACACGCGGACATCTTCACTGCCGGTGGCTACAGCGGCAAGGTGAAAGACCCGGTGACCCCGCTCCAGGGCATCCGCAACCGCGCCGCCCAGCGGACGGAGATCCTTTTTGCCAAAGGCGCCGAGATTTCGCTGCCGAGAAGGGCGCCGCAAACGCCTTTCAACAAAGAGGAGGAATTGCGCAAGGCGGCCGAGATCGCCAAGAAGGCCGACGCGGCTATCGTCTATGTCGGCACCACGTTGGATGTCGAGGCCGAGGGCCGGGACCGCGACAGCCTGGGTCTGCCCGGCAATCAGGAGGAGCTGGTCAAGACGGTGCTCGCGGCAAACCCGCGCACGGTGGTCGTGCTGCTCAACGCCGGACCGCTGACTATCCCGTGGATCAAGGAGCACGCGCCGGCGGTCATCGAGGCCTGGTGGACCGGGGAGGAGGGCGGAAACGCCATCGCCGATGTCATCTTCGGCAACGTGAATCCGGGCGGCAGGCTGCCCTATACCGTCTATGCCTCCGAGAGCCAGGTCCCGCCGCAGGATGAGTATGGTGTCACCAAGGGCTTCACCTACATGTACCTGAATGGCCCGCCGCTCTTTGCCTTCGGTCACGGCCTGAGCTACACGGACTTCGCATATTCCAACCTGCAGATCTCGCCGAAACAAGTCGCGCCCAACGGCAAAGTCACGGTAATGCTGGACGTGGCGAATGCCGGCACGCTCCCCGGCGATGAGGTCGTGCAGCTTTATGTGCGCGACGTGGAATGCAGCGTGAAGCGGCCCACGAGGGAGCTGCGCGGGTTTCAGCGGATCAGCTTGCCGCCGGGCGAGAAGAAAACCGTGACGCTGGAACTGCCCGCGGAGAAGCTCTCGTTCTATGACGTCCAGACGCATGGATTCATCGTGGAGCTTGGTGCGTTCGAGGTCCTGGTCGGCAGCTCGTCCGAAGATATTCGAGTGAGGGGCCAATTCGAGGTCGCTTCACGGCCGGTCGCTGTGACGCCACAACTCCTTGAGCTTTCCGGCGATCTGCGGGTGCACGATCCGGTCATCATCCGGCAGGGGGACACGTTCTACGTGTTCTGCACCAGTGTCGGGCGGGGATCGGGGATCGTCCCTATCCGCCGGTCCAAAGACCTGCACAACTGGACGGCTTGCGGCAGCGTGTTCGATGTGCTGCCCGAATGGGCCACGAAAGAGATCCCGGGGACACGCGGCGCCTGGGCGCCGGATATCTCCTACTACAACGGCAAGTACCATCTCTACTATTCCGTCTCCACTTTCGGCAAAAACAACTCGGCCATCGGCCTGGCCACGAACCGGACCCTCGACCCGAACAGCCCCGACTACAAATGGGTCGATCAGGGCCTCGTGGTCCGGTCCACCGAGGGCAAGAACGACTGGAACGCCATCGACGGCAATCTGGTGATCCAGGACGAGCAGAACATGTGGCTGTGCTGGGGCAGCTTCTGGGGCGGGATCATGATGCGGCGGATCGACCCGCAGACCGGAAAGCTCTCGACCACGGACACGACGCTGCACAACCTGGCGAGGCGTCCCCGCACGGGTCCCGCCGAGACGCCGCCGCAGCAAGGGGCCATCGAAGCCCCATTCATCGTCCGCCACGACGGCTGGTGGTACCTGTTCGCGTCCTTTGACTTCTGCTGCCGCGGAGCGAAGAGCACGTACAACATCCGGGTAGGCCGATCGCAGAACGTCACAGGTCCATACGTGGACAAAGACGGCGTCCCCATGCTCGAAGGCGGCGGGACGGTAGTCATCGAAGCCACAACGCCAAACTGGCGCGGCCCGGGCCACCAGGCCGTACTCCAGGACACCACCGGCGACTACTTGGTCTTCCACGCCTATCACGGCCAGACCGGCCGCCCCGAATTGAAAATCTCAACCATACTCTGGGAAACCGCCTGGCCCCGCGTCGCCGCCCTGCCATAGGCCCCCTGAACTCACGGTGTTAACCTTCTCGCCTCCTCGGACAGTGAATACTCAAGGCACGGCTGCGCCTATCCCCTTCTGAGAAGAACGCCCCGAAGAAGGAGAAGGGAAATCCAACTCCCAGATTGACAAGAGTGCTCAGTAAGCCCTATTCCTTCCACGTAGCTATGACGATTCCCCGAAACAGGGTAGACGTAGAAAAGTTCAACACGGCTGCGGTCCTGCCTTATGAGTTGCGTGTGCAGGATTTTCAGATGGCTATGCAGGACGTCTACGATTTCTTCTACGACGTGAATTCCCATCTTGCCGCCAAAGGTCTACAGCGTCTCGACGACATGTTGCGTCCGGCGATCATGTCTGGCGTCTTGTCCGACATGTTGACGGCAAGTCTCGCGAAGCATTCGCGAACACTCAGAGAAAACCGGTACTTCAACGGTCACCCTGACCTGATTGTGCAAGGGGTCTACAGCGACAACGCCGTGAAGGCTGGGACGGAGGGCGTGGAAGTCAAGACGACAAGAAACGCCGGCGGCGCTGTTGACACGCATGGAGCACGCGAGCAGTGGATGTGCGTGTTCGTTTATGATGTTGATACAAGATCAGAGCCCGCACTTGAGCGCCGACCGATGACGTTTACGGAGGTCTACCTCGGCCATGTGACTGTTGAGGATTTCCGAAAGAACCCCCGAGGTGAACTCGGAACGCGAACGGCGACTTTGCACAGGGAAGGAATCCAGAAGCTTCGAAAGAACTGGATCTATCGACGTTAGCGGTTTCCATTCGGGGTGAACGTCGCCAGATTCGGGATCGCCCTGCAAGCCATGTCAAAGAAATATTCGTCCTTTTCGATGCCTGTACTCTCATAGCCCATTACCTCCGCGGCGGCAAGCGTGGAACCGGCGCCGGCAAACGGGTCCAAAATCATCCCTTTTCCCAGAGGCAGGACTGCGTGCACCAACTGGCGAAGGAATGCCTGCGGCTTTAGGCTCGGATGTGGCGCCAAGTCCCGTTCGGTCTTGTGGGTCGGCCCGGACTGTATTACGTCCCCGAATGGTCTGTCGCTGGACGGCCGGCGAAATCCGCCCGTGCCCCACTTCCGCAGATTGTCCTGCACCCGGCCTTCGATTGGTTTCCGGTACACGACCCAAGGTTCCCACATGGAGCGTGGCATGACACTGACTTCAGGGAATTCCTCATGTGCCGATTTGGGGCGGTCTCCACCTCTCATGGTCATGGTAAGGCGGATGACTTCGCCCCGACGTTCCAGACCCGCGTCGGCGAGCGCTCCGGAGACGATATAGGAGAGAAGTGGATTTGACGCGACGACAACATGCGCGCCAGGCACAAGTCTCGGCAGGAGCATTCGGGCCCAGACGAGGAAGAATGTACGCATATAGTCAAGCTGTTCCGGCGTCAGGATCGTGAATCGAGGAAGCGGAGATCTGACGTGCCCGTCGAAGGATGGTGGGATGCGCCACACACCGCCCCTTCCGTTCCGCAATTTGGCTTGTTGTTCGGGTGTGTATTCGTGGAGCCCATATGGCGGGTCGGTCACCACGGCATGAATGCTGTTTTCTGCCTGCCGCTCCAACCAGTCGAAGCAATCCGCATGAAAGAGCGTCGCTCTTCCAAGGCGGAAGGGCTCCCGCCATTGCTGCATGGCGGAGAACTCCTTCTGGATTCCTACAGTAGGCGTTTGGTGGACTACATAACGGCCTCGGTCCTGGCGAGTGAACAATCCCGGCGTGTTCAAGCGGAGATAGGAACGAATCGATGAGGTCGGAGTATCTCCAAGCATATGGCAGACTCGTTCCTCTATCTCCCGTACCGAAAGCGGTTGGGCCGATAGAGACATGACCTGGAGAATGGCATCTCGAACGCGTCCTGGTGCGTACCTTGTCTGTTGTTCCGTCATGGCTAATGACAGTAGACGTCTGGACGTCTTCTGTCAAGCGGAAACTTGCAACACCATCCGCAACGAATTCCGGGGACGGCAAACTCGATTCAACGGGCAGCGGCGGGGCCACTGAGGCCCACCGGGGGTCGCGGCCGAAGGCCGCGGGTGCGAACGTAGGAAGACCCAAGCATGAGAAGGTAAAGCAATTGTCAGTTGTAAATCCTCGTTTCACAAGGGTATATCCTTGTCCATCCGTCGCCAATAAAACCGCCGCATTGTCGCGATTTCACTTGACGGCAAATCCATGCACTCGTATGATAGCGACAGAACTGAATAGCGAGTGGTAAGATAGCCAATCTGGAGGGACTGGCCTTGACGGGTGAAGCACACATCCCCCCAACCGGCGGAACGGCGAAGAATCCACACGGGTCGGCAGGGCTGATTATGCGAAACAAAGCCAATTCTCGGAAGAGGACAAGGCCAGAGCTTGCCCTCGCGAAGGCGGGGGATGGCCTCGCTACAGTGGGAGGACCTGTTATGCAAAACAAAGCCAATTTGTCCGGCCCGGCAGATGGTGGGCACAGCCTACCCACGGGACTGCCGTGCAAAACAAAGCCAATTCTGGAGGGCGAGATTGCTTCGTCGCGGGGCTCCTCGCAATGCCAGTGGGGAAAGGGGACATTCTGCGATGGCTGTGGACTGGACTGGTTGGCTGTGGTAGGTTGGCTGGGATAGGGGGCAAGGCCCCTGTTGACAATTGAGTGAGTTAAGGAGGAATCACCATGAATCACCTGACGAAATGGATGTGCCCGATTCTCCCGATGACGGTCATGATCTGCCTGATCCCCACGGACGCGCCGGCGGACGAGGGGATGTGGCTGTTCAACAATCCGCCCGAAAAGCTGCTCAAGGAGAAGTATAATTTCGCGCCGGGGCAGGATTGGTATCTCCACTTGCAGTGGTCGAGCGTGCGCTTCAACAGCGGCGGCTCGGGCTCGTTCGTCTCGGCCGACGGGCTGGTGCTGACGAATCACCACGTCGGGGCCGACGGCCTGCAGAAGCTGAGCACCAAGGACCGCGACCTGATCGCCCTGGGTTTCTACGCCAAGACGCTCCAGGAGGAGGTCCGGTGCGTGGACCTGGAGCTGAACGTGCTGCAGAACATAGAGGACGTGACCGAGCGGATCCACGCGGCGGTCAAGCCGGAGATGACCCCGGCCGAGGCCAACCAGGCCCGCCGGGCGGTGATGAACACGGTCGAGCAGGAATCGCTCGACAAGACGGGGCTGCGAAGCGATGTCGTGACTCTCTATCACGGCGGCATGTATCATCTCTACCGCTTCAAGAAGTACACCGACGTGCGAATAGTCTTCGCGCCGGAAAAGGACATCGCTTTCTTCGGCGGCGACCCGGACAACTTCGAGTATCCCCGCTACGACCTCGACATCTGCCTCTTTCGCGTCTATGAGGACGGCAAGCCCGCCAAGATCGAGCATTACCTGAAATGGAGCCCGAAGGGCGCGGGTGACGGCGAGCTGGTTTTCGTCTCGGGCCATCCCGGCCGGACCGACCGGCTCGATACGATGGCTCACATCGAGTTCCTCCGCGACAAGGTCATGCCATACAGGCTGCAAAAGCTGTTCCGCTCGGAGGTCGTGTTGTCCACCTACAGTGTGGAAAGCCGGGAGAACGCCCGCCGCGCGCAGGATGACCTGTCCGGCGTGCAGAACAGCCGCAAGGCCCGGATCGGCATGCTGGCCGGACTCCAGGACCCCGCCATCATGGAGCGCAAACGTGCCGAAGAGGAGAGATTCCGCCAAGCCATCCAGGAAAAAGGTTCGCAGTTCAAAGAGCCCATCGGCGATCCCTGGGCTGACGTGGCCGGCGCCCTGAAGATCTGGGACGGGGTCTACTATGACTGGGACCTGCTGGAACAGGGCTCCGCCTTCAGCACCCGTTTGTTCGGCATCGCGCGGACGCTCGTGCGACTGGCCGACGAGTCGGCCAAGCCCAATGCCGAGCGGCTCCGGGAATACCGCGAGTCGAATCTCGAGTCGCTCAAACTGGAGCTGTTCTCGGAGGCCCCGATCTACGACGACCTTGAGACGCTGATGCTGGCGGACTCATTGACCAGGCTTGTGGAGATGAAAGGGACCGGTGATCCGCTGGTCAAGGACATCCTGGCCGGCAAGTCGCCGCGGGACCGGGCGGCGGAGCTGGTCAATGGCACGAAGCTCAAGGGCGTCGCGTTTCGCAAAGAGCTGGCCGCGGGCGGGCAGGAGGCGATCCGCCAGGCGAAGGACCCGATGATTCAACTGGCGATGCTTGTGGATGGCCCATCGCGGGGCCTGCGTAAGACGTATGAGGAGCAGGTCGAGGAGCCGATGCGCCAGGCCTATGCGAAGCTGGCGACCGCACGGTTTGCCATCTATGGGACGGACCTCTATCCCGACGCCACGTTCACATTGCGGCTGGCCTTCGGATTGGTCAAAGGCTACAGGGAGCAGGGCAAGCAGGTCCCGCCGTGGACGACCTTTGCCGGCCTCTATCAGCGTGCCCAGGAGCAGGGCAACCAGCCGCCATTCGAGCTGCCCCGGCGATGGATCAAGCAGAAGAGCAAGCTCAACATGAAGACGCCGTTCAACTTCGTCTCGACGGCGGACATCATCGGCGGTAACTCCGGCAGCCCCGTGGTCAACCGCAACGGAGAGTTCGTCGGGATCATCTTCGACGGCAATATCCAGTCGCTGGTCCTCGATTTCATCTACACGGAGAAGGAGGCCCGGGCGGTGTCGGTCCATTCGGCGGCGATCCTGGAGGCCCTGCGAAAGGTCTATCGGGCCAATCGCATAGCCGATGAGTTGGGATCCGCACGAAGATAGGTGGGGCAACTCGGTCGAGAAAGGTGCGAACTCGTCAGCCTGAAAATGGTATGAATGAAAGAAGTTGGCCAGCGGCCGCAATGACCCTATAATGGTGTGCGGTCATTTTTTGGAGATTCCTATGTCTGACACAGAAGGTCACAAAGAGACCAGCACGGGTAAAGAGACCGATGCGGAAAAGAGTTTTGAGGATCAGGTCAAAGATGTCATCGAGACTGTCCGGCCTGCGCTGCAGGGCCACGGTGGCGATGTGCAGTTCATTGGCGTGGATGAGGACAAGACCGTTAAGGTTCGCCTGCAAGGGGCCTGCCGGGGCTGCCCCGGGGCGACCATGACGATGCGGATGGGCATCGAGCGAATCCTGAAGGAGCGCGTGCCCGACGTGAAGCAAGTGGTCGCCGTCGCATGAGGCGAAACAGGACCCGTTGAGCCAATGGGTCCTATGGTCGCGAGGCTTGATTCACGGCTTCATCATCGGTGGAGGCCTCTTTGAAAAGTCCACCGATTCGGTCGGTGTTGGGCTTTTCGATCACGCCCTTCTCGGTGATGATGGCGGTGATGTTCTCGGCAGGCGTGACGTCGAAGGCGGGGTTATAGACGTCGACGCCGTCGGGGGCGACGTGCTTGTCGCCGAGCCAGGTCACTTCCGAGGCGTTCCTTTGCTCGATGGGGATCTGCGCTCCGTTCTCGATGCTCAGGTCGAACGTGCTCGATGGTGCGGCGACGTAGAACGGTATCCGATGGTGCTGGGCGAGGACGCTCAGGCTGTAGGTGCCGACCTTGTTGGCTGTGTCGCCGTTGGCGGCGATGCGGTCGGCGCCGACGATCACGGCCTGAATCCTCCCCTGCTTCATCAGGTCGCCCGCCATGTTGTCGCAAAGGACGGTCACCCTGATGCCGGCCTGCTGAAGCTCCCAGGCGGTCAGACGCGAGCCCTGCAGTAGCGGCCGGGTCTCATCGGCGTAGACCTCGAACCGCCTGCCCGTCCTCTGTGCCTCATAGAGCACTGAAAGGGCGGTCCCCTGGCCGGCGGTGGCCAGGGCCCCGGCGTTGCAGTGGGTCAGGATGCCGGAGCCGTTAGGAATGAATCGCTCGCCGTTGGCGCCGATCCGCCGGCACATCTCCACGTCCTCGCGGTGGATGGCGTTGGCCTCGTCGAGGATTGCCTCACGGAACTGCCGCACGGTTGCTGAAGGTTTCGCGACCGCTTCCTGCGCCCTGTTTCGAATCCGGGCGAGTGCCCAGAACAGATTGACCGCTGTAGGACGCGACCCGGCGAGATAGCCGCAGGCTTCGCCCACTCGATCCATCGCATTCTGCAAGCCCTGGCGGCTGGTGAGCGTTTGCAGGGCCAGTCCGGGGCCGTAAGCCGCCGCAACACCGATGGCCGGTGCCCCGCGGACGGTCAGCGTCCGTATCGCTTCATGGAGTTGCTCGATTGTGCGAATCTTCAGCTTGACAAACTCACCCGGCAGGCGACGCTGGTCGATCAGCTCCAGCACGCCATCGACCCCCCCGTTCCATTGTACTGCCTGTATATTCATGCTTGTCCCTCAACAGACACGTACGTGTCTGAAGCTATCGTTCCACGCGGGCGCCGCCGCCTTTCACTACTTTTTCCACTTCGCTCAGGGTCGCCATGGTTGTATCGCCCGGCGTGGTCATGGCCAGGGCGCCGTGTGCCGCGCCGTAATTCACCGCCTGCTCGGGGCTCTTGCCCTCCATGAGAGCGAAGATCAGGCCGGAGGCGAAACTGTCGCCGCCACCAACCCGGTCGTAGATTTCCAGGTTCGGCCGCGGGACTGCATCGTAGAACTGCCCGTCGGCGTACATCACCGCGCCCCAGTCGTTGATCGTGGCGGTCCGGGCATTTCGCAGTGTCGTCGCCACGACCTTGAAATTCGGGAACTCCTTGACGGCCGTCTCGATCATCCGCTTGAAGCTCGTCGGATCGAGCGTCGAGCAGTTCTTATCCATGCCCTTGACCTCGAAGCCCAGGGCGGCCGTGAAGTCCTCCTCGTTGCCGAGCATCACATCGACGTACGCCGCGATGGCGCGATTCACTTCTCGGGCCTTCTTCTGGCCGCCGACGTCACGCCAGAGTGAATCGCGGTAGTTCAGGTCGTAGGAAACGACGGTGCCGTGTTTCTTTGCCGCCGTCACGGCCTCCATGATGACGTCGGGTGTGGTCGGGGACAGGCCGGCGAAGATGCCGCCGGTGTGGAACCAGCGGATGCCGTCCTGGCCGAAAATCCGCTCCCAGTCGACGTCGCCTTTTTTCAGTTGCGAGGCGGCGCTGTTGGCCCGGTCGGAGCAGCCGACGGCGCCGCGTACGCCGAAACCCCGCTCTGTGAAATTCAGGCCGACGCGGACCTTCCTGCCGATGCCGTCGAATGGCACCCACTTGACGTATTCGAGACTGACGCCGCCCTGGAGCATGAGGTCTTCGAGCAACCTGCCCACGGGATTATCGACGATGGCCGTGACCACGGCGGCCCGCTTGCGAAACGTCCGTCTCAGGCCCCGGGCAACGTTATACTCGCCGCCACCCTCCCAGACGCGAAAGCATCGCGTCGTGTGGAGGCGTTCGTCACCGGGGTCGAGGCGGATCATGATCTCTCCCAGCGACAGAATGTCGTACTTGCATTGCGATTCAGATTTCAGGTTGACGACTACCATAGAGTCTCCTCATCACGTTCTGTAGATTCCACCCGCCCGGTACTCCTGCCATGCCGGCTCGAAGGCTCTCCTTCCGATCGGCGCCGTTCTCGGGAGGATCATGCTGCATTTGAACAGATCCGGCGAGGCCTCGTCATATTCGGTTCGCAGAATCCTGTCTCGCAGGGGTTGGTTCTCCGGCCGGAAGGCCAGGGGCACGCCCGTCGCCTTATGTTTGATGTCCGGGTGGATCGGTATGCCGTGTGGGCTGAGCACGAGGTACGAGCCGCGCGAGCCGCCGTCCTGCGTGAGCAGATCGACGATGGCTTTGAGATACGCGACGCTCGCGAGGGCCAGGTGCTCCGCCTGGATCGCGGCGATGAGCGACTGTGCATCCGGCGCCGCCAAGCCTTTGTCCTGGATTTCCTTGAAGAGCCGGATGGCCTGCTTGAGGCTCTCGTTGGCATCGGTTTCTTCGCGGATGTGCGCAGCCGAGGCGGTCATCCGGCTCTGGATTTGCTCGATGATATCCTGTGGCGCCGGGCCTGCGGACTGACTCCAGCGGCTCAGCTTGTCGATCAGATTTCGGACCTGCTGATCGATCTCCTTGCCGTTGTCCGGGTAGTCGCCCGCATCGCCGCCGTAGGCGTTGACAATATACTCGGCCGCCCGCAGGCCGCCGACCTGGCCCGCGTTGAGGGCGGAGCCGCCCGGCCGCTTGACGCCATGTGTGCCCGCCATCTCGCCCACCACGAACGTGTGGCGGATACTCGATTCCCACCACCTGTTCACGGCGAAGCCCCCGTTGTTATGCTGGGCGCAGACGGCGATCTCCAGCGGCTCGCTGGACAGGTCGATGCCGTTCTCCCGGTAAACCTCGACGGCGAGGGGATTCATGTGCATCAGACGCTCGATCGGGGACTTCTGCAGCGCACCGGCCTCCCCGAGATACTCGAAGGCTTCCGATTCGAGGTCATCAATATTGAACGGGCCCATGCCGCGGGCGCCGACGGGATTCTGCCGGAAATCCAGGAAGACTCGCCGGCCCTTCTGGTCTTCGTTGAATACGAGGATATCGATCAGGGATGATTGCAGGTTCTCGATCCGCTGAGGATCGAAGGGCCATTGGTATCCCTTGAGAAAGATGTCCGTCGCCATGGAGGTCATCGTGGGAAAGAAATCGGTGAGGAAATCATGCTCGTGTCTGCCGTCCGCATCGGTGCTGAAGATCCGGGGGATGGCCTGCATGTACGTGCCCGAGACGTTCCAGCGGAACTTGATGCTGGCCAGCCCGAACTGTGACTCCGTGAGGTTCTCCGCCGCCAGACCGGCTTTGAAGGCAAGGCCGTGAATGCCGAACTGGCCCTTCGGGTAGACGCTGGTTTTGTATAGCTCGCCCGGCCCGCCGGCGGCGAGCACGACATTGGCCGCGAGAAACACATGCAATTTCGGATTTCGAATTTCAGATTTCGGATTTGAATCGCCGAGATCGATCGTCACGATGCCGGCGAGTCGCTTCGATTTGCCCTCGCCGATGGTGAGCAGATGTGCGGCCTCCTGGTTGTCAAGAATCCTGATACCGGCCTGCTCGGCCTGCCTCTGGAGACACTCGCTCATGAACTTGCTGGTCTTGGGCCCGGCACTCGTGGCACGTTCGGCCGGGTCGTGGTCCGTTTTGTAGCCGATGAAGGAGCCCATCGGATCGGTCGGGAAGGTGACGCCCGCCTCCACGAGATGGTAGAACTCGCGCAACGAGCCGATGCCCTCAGCCATCGCCAGATCGCTGTGGCAGCAGCCGGCGGCCGTTAGCGTTCGCGCAAACGCCTCTGCGCAATCGGGTACGTTCGGACTGGTGCCGAGCTTGTAGTATGTCTGCTTGTCCGAGCCGCTCATCCGCGATGCGCCCAGCCCGATACCCCTCGTTATCACGGCGATTCGATCCTGGGCATCCTCGACGCCAGCGCGTTTCATGAAATTATAGAGGTGAACGGCGCAATTCATGCCCGCGGCGCCCGCGCCGACGATCACCGTGTTGTAGCAGTGAAACGTCACTTGTTGCCCACCGATTTGCCTGGTTCTCACAGTTCTGCGTCTCATAGCCAACTCTGACGTAACTCGATGACTCTACGTTACCAGAAAGCCGTCTCCCTGTCAGCCAGAGGGGTTGGAAATCCTGTGGAATGCGGCGCAACTCCTGAATCGTACGCACAAGGACTGAAGAGCCCATAGGCCGAGCGGCAGCGGCATGCGGCATCAGTTCACGGGCTCGGGTGCTGCAAAATCCTGCGTCATGTTTCGGGGCAGGCGATGATGCGCCAGATGCCGCGATATCCCGTGTCTTTCCGATTCAGCGTCAGGGCCGATTCACGTCCGTTGTCATCGCCCGGCATGGACGTGGCTGCGAGCGATAAGACGACCAATGCAGATAGAGACCCTATCATCAGATCCTACCCCTGAATCCTCAATCGACGTTGAAGTTCCGGCCGGTCTTCTGGCTGATCTGCTCGACGGAGGCGTTTGCGAAATCGAGGCCGCGGTACTTGGCCGCGCGCAGCCGGTCGATGAGCTGCTTGACCTCTCTGAGCTTGTCCGCCAACAGCTTGTAGTCCTGCTCGTCAACGATCTTCTGCAGGGTGGCTTTGTCGATCATGCTGAACGAGCCGCCGAGGACGAGGACCCCGGCGTCGATGTAGTCGGGGATGTTCGCCGCATTGGTGCCTCCCGTGGGTACGAGGCTGATCATCTTGTGAATGGCGGGATCGATCGCCTTGACGAATGCCGGGCCGCCCAATTCCTGGGCGGGGAAAACCTTGCAGAGATTTGCGCCTTTGCCGAACTGCGTCACCACTTCGGTAGCACTGCCGCAGCCGGGGATCATCGGCACCCGGCCCGCGAACCTGCGGAAACCTGCGTCGCTGAAATTGACCGCCGAGACGAGGTAGCAGGCTCCTGCATCGACCACCTGCTGGAGCGTGGGCAGGGGATCGTCCCGGTGTGCGTTGTTGTAGACGGCGAGCATGCTGGGCCAATCGATGAGGCTTGCCGAGCCGGCCACAAAACGGGGGAGCTCTTTGCGAAGTCGTGAGAGCTTCTCCAGCGGCCGACTGATCCGGCAGGTGACCTCCATATTCGTGATCCCGGCAACCAGCAGGGCCTCGGCCGTCTTGACAATGTCGAGCTTGTCCTGGTTGAAAACGAGGATGAAACCGTCCCGCAGGAGCGTGGCAATCGTCGTCTTGATGTCCATATTCCCCTCACAGTCGTTTGAGATGGAAGCCGCCATCGACATTGATGACGCTGCCCGTGGAGAAATCGAGCCGGCCTTCCGCGATCGCGCCGACGGCTTTGGCTACGTCGCCGGGCTTGCCCCATCGTTTGATGGGGGTGAGCCCCTCGGCGATCAGCTTGTCGTACTTCTCCTTCACGGCGCTGGTCATATCGGTTTCGATGATGCCGGGGCTGATCTCGAAGACACCGATCTCGTACTCGGCCAGCCGGTCGGCATACAGCTTGGTCATCATGGCGATGCCCGCCTTGCTGATGCAGTACTCGCCGCGAGAGGGTGAGCTGGTATAAGCGGAGATCGAGCCGATATTGATGATCCGCATGGGCCGGCGCGGGTCCTGCTTTCTCTGCTCGATCATCCAATTGGCCACGAGCTGCGTCAAAAAGTAGGGCCCTTTGAGATTGATTCCGAGGACCCGGTCGAAGCTCTCCTCGGTTGCTTCCAGGAGGTCGAGGCGTTTCATGGGGGCTGCACCGGCGTTGTTGACGAGCAGGTCGCATCGGCCGAATGTGGCCCTCGCGATCTCCACAATACGCCTTCGCACCTCGGCTTCCGCGACGTTGCCGGGGGCGAACTCACAGTGCGCGCCCAGAGCGCCGGCCTCTTCCAGCACGTCCGGCTGCTGCTCCTGGACCCGGTTGACGACCAGGTCGTAGCCCAACGAACCAAGTTCGAGCGCCACGCTTCGGCCGATGCCCCGGCTGGCGCCCGTGACGATAGCAACAGGTCGATCTCTCATGATAAGATTCCCTCGGCTTTCAAGTTTGAAGTACAAAGTCTGAAGTGTGGAGTTGGTAGACCTGAGACTTCACACTCCAAACTTCACACTTTCTTCTTCTCTACTGTTGTTGCAGAAACAGGTCCATTTCCCCGGCAGCCCTCATGCCGTCGGCGACGGCGGCCACCACCGTCGATGGTCCCCGGACGAGATCGCCGCCGGCGAAGACGCCCCTGCGGGACGTGGCGAGCGTGTCGCCGTGCGTCCGGACAAGGCCGCCGTCAAACTCGATGCCCGGAAGCACCTTTTGGATACCCTCCGGTGCAGCCTGACCGATGGCCTCGACCACGATGTCCATGTCCAAGCTGTAGGCGCTCGACTCTATCGGCTGCGGTCGTCTCCGCCCGCTTGCGTCCGGGTCGCCCAGACGCGTGGGACAAAGCCTGATGCCTGTGAGACCGCCGTTTGTGCTGTTGTATCCGAGCGGTTGCGCAAGCACAAGGAAATGAATGCCCTCTCGGATGGCGCGGTCTCGCTCGGCGCTCCACGCGGGCATCTCCTGGAAGGATCGGCGGTAGATCACATAGACGTCCCGGGCGCCAAGCTGCTTAGCCGTGACGGCGACGTCCATCGCCGTGTTGCCGCCGCCGATGACGGCGACGCTCTTGTCTGCTAGGCTCGTCGCCCCCGGCTGTCTGGCGGCAGACAGGAAGCCCATCGCATTCCACAGGCCGCTGAGCCGCCGGCTTTCGATGCTGACGGATTCCTGCAGGCCCAGCCCGATGAACGCGGCGTCGAAGCCGTCGGAAAGAATCGTGTCAAGGTTGTGATTGGCGTCGAGCTCCCTGCCAAGGTTCAGGATCATCCGATCCTTGGGCACGTCGGCAAATATGGCGGCCAACTCGTTCTCGAGTGAGTTGCATTGCCTGTCGGGCGGTATGACGGATTCGACCGTACCGCCGAAGGTGGTGCTCTTGTCAAATATTGTCACAGTATGGCCGGCTTCGAGCAGCTTCGCGGCACAGGCCAGACCCGCGGGACCTGCTCCGATGACGGCAACCTTCTTGCCGGTGGGTCTGTCGGGGATGCGCAGTTTGGACCAGCCGTTCTTATTGGCCTGCTCGGCGAGATACCGTTGAATTTCCGCGATCGGCAGGGGGTCGTCGCCGATGAAGCCTTGCAGGCAGTTGCCCTGGCATTGTTGCTCGACGGGGCACAGCCACGCACAGACTTCCGGGAACACGTTGGCCCGGCGGATTGCCTCGTACGCCTCGCGGTCCTTGCCGTCGAGGAACAGGCCGATGAATTGAGGGATGGCGACTCCGGCCGGACAGCCCAGTTGGCACGTCGGCTCCTGGCACTTGCGGCACGCCGATGCCAGACGCAACAGGTTCTCCCGGTCGCTCATGCGGCCATGCCGGAAGATCGGGCCGTACGTCTCGTTGTCTCGAACGACGCAGCCCGTTCTGCCGTTGTCCCGCATGATCTGCGTACACGCGCTGCAACCGACGCAGACCTTCTCCGGATCCATTCTGCCGTCGTTGATGATGTCGCGTGCGAAATCAGGATAGGCGAACCCCATGCGGCCCGCGCCGATCAATGTCACCATGCCGTTGGTCTTGTTGGCGGCCCCGACGTTGGCGAAGAGCGCTCGCAGCCAGCTATAGCCCGTGCCAACGAACGCGATGTCGGGGAACTCCTTTTGAATCTCACCTGTCAGTTTGACAAGCCTTGCCACGCCGACCAGCGGATGTTCCGGCTCCGCGTATCCGCCGACGATGGGCTCATTGAACGGCCGGCCCACGTGCGGATTGTAATAGGGATTCGCGATGGTGATATTGATGAGTCTGACGCCGCGTTGCCGCAGCAGGCCGATGAGCCTCTTGGGCTCGGTCAGGTCCGGCTTCGTGTAATCACTCTTATCCGCGCCCCAGCCGTAGGGGTAGGGAATGGCGTCGTAGATGCCCATGCGAGTGACGATGCGGGCCTTGTCGCCGAGCTCCCGGCGGATTCTGTCGATCACCTCCAGCATGAATCTCGTGCGGTTTTCGAACGGGCCGCCGTATTTGCCCGTGCGGTTGTGACAGGCCAGCAGCTCATTGATGAGATAGCCGTGGCACGACTTGATGTCCACGGCATCGAAGCCGACCTCAAATGCGATCCTCGCGGTTTCGACGTATGCATCCTGGAGTTGGTCGAGATACTCATCCGTGACGATGGGCCAGTCATCCGGAACTCTGCTCTTTCGATTCGTGTCCGGCGCCGGCTGTGGCGCCATCGGGTCACGGTAGGGGTCGCGCTGCGGGATGATCGGCTTTGGCGCCGGGCCCGGCTTGCTGTATCGGCCCGAGTGGGTCAACTGTGCGACGATCACCGGTCTGTGCTTGGCTCCATTGGCCTCGGCGGCTTTCTCCCTCGCCCGTCGAACCATCGCCGCGAAGGCCTCTTTGCTGCCCCGGTGCAGCCACAGTTGGCGGGGATTGGCCCGGGCCTCCTGCACGACGGCGATCGCTTCCGCCCAGATCAGGCCCGCGCCGCCGGCGGCAAATCGCTCGTACCGCCGGAAGGTGAGCCTGTCCGGCCGGCCCAGGGCGTCGCCGTCACAGCCTTCCATCGGATGCACCGCCAGAGAGTTGGGAATCGTAAGCCCGGCGAATTCAACCGGCTTGGCCAGGATCGAGACGTCTTCGATGGCATCGACCGAGACACCCAGCTTGCCGCTCAGGTTCCTGAGGTCTTCAACGCTGCCTAACTCAAACTCCCACTGTCGGGGCTGTGCGGCTTGTATCTGCCACCTCCTGTTCTTAGACAAGAAAGGGCATAGAGTCTATACACCGTGTTACGCGAGCTTGGCTTTCAGGAACTTGCCCGTGTAGCTCTTCGGATTCTTCACAATGTCCTCGGGTGCCCCGGTGGCCACGACTGTTCCACCGGCGTCGCCGCCCTCGGGGCCCAAGTCTATTATATAATCCGCCGTCTTGATGACATCAAGGTTATGCTCGATGACAATGATCGTATTGCCCATGTCGCACAGCCGTTGCAGGACGTTCAGGAGGTTGTGGATGTCCGCGAAGTGCAGGCCGGTAGTCGGCTCGTCGAGAATGTAGAGCGTGTGGCCGGTCGCCGCCTTGCCCAGCTCGGCCGAGAGCTTCACCCGCTGGGCCTCGCCGCCCGAGAGCGTCGTCGAGGACTGACCGACCTGCATATAGCCCAGCCCGACCTCAGCAAGCGTCTTCAAGACCCGGACAATCGTGGGGAAATTGGCGAAGAAATCCACCGCATCCTCGATCCGCATGTCGAGTACTTCGGCGATATTCTTGCCCTTGTACGTGATTTGCAGGGTCTCCGGATTGTATCGTGTGCCCTTGCAGCTCTGGCAGGTGACGTACACGTCGGGCAGGAAGTGCATCTCGATCTTCTTCGTGCCCTGCCCGCGGCAGGACTCGCAGCGGCCGCCCTTGACGTTGAAGCTGAACCGGCCGGCGGTGTAGCCGCGAATCTTGGCCTCTCGCGTCATGGCGAAGAGCTTGCGGATCAGGTCGAAGGCCCCGGTGTAGGTCGCCGGATTGCTGCGAGGCGTCTTGCCGATGGGCGACTGATCGATCTCGATCACCTTGTCGATCTGTGAGATCCCGAGGACGTTCTTGTGGGTGCCCGGCTTCTCGCGGGATTGATACAGGTGACGTTTCAGGGCTCGCAGGAGGATGTGATTGACGAGCGTGCTCTTGCCGGAGCCGGAGACGCCGGTCACGCAGATGAACGCGCCGAGCGGGAACTTGACGTCGATATCCTTGAGGTTGTGTTCCGTGGCGCCCTTGACTTCAAGGCATTTTCTCAAACTGTACGCGCGTCGCTTCGCGGGAATGCTGATGCTCTTTTTGCCGCTGAGGTACTCGCCGGTGAGCGACCTCTCGCACTTGAGGATATCCTCCATGGTGCCCTGGGCGATCAGCTCACCGCCATGTGCACCGGCCGCCGGGCCGATATCGATGATGTGATCGGCGGCGCGCATGATGTCCTCGTCGTGCTCGACGACGATCACGGTATTGCCGATCTGGCTGAGCTTCTGCAGGATGCCCAAGAGCCGGTCGTTGTCCCGTTTGTGCAGGCCGATGGTTGGCTCGTCGAGCACGTAGCAGACCCCGACCAGGCCGCTGCCGACCTGGGTGGCCAGACGAATGCGCTGGGCCTCGCCGCCGGCCAGCGTGCTGCTCGTGCGGTCCAGCGTCAGGTATGCGAGCCCGACGTCCGTCATGAATTGCAGCCGGGCCTTGATCTCCTTGAGAATCTGGGCGGCGATGATCGTCTGCTCGGCATTGAGCTGAAGGTTGTCGAAGAACCGCTGGGCGTTCTCGATGCTCAGCCGGGCCAGCTCCTGAATGTTCATGCCTCCGATGGTTACGGCAATCGCTTCCGGCCGCAGCCTCGCGCCGCGGCACGCCTGGCAGGGCTGCTCCGACAGATACCCGTGCAGCCGCGTCTTGACGTATTCGCTCGTCGTGTTCTTCCATCGCCGGTCCAGGTTCGGGATGATGCCCTCGAACCACACGCCGTGCTTCTCCTCGTCCTCCTCGGTCGTGCCGTACATCAGCATCCGCTGCACGTCCTTCGGGATCTCCTCGTATGGAATGGATTTGCTGATACCGGTATCCCGGCAGAAACGCTTGACCAAGCGGTTGTAGTAGATGTTCATCCGCTTGCCGCTGCGGCGCCAGGCGTCCACGGCCCCGTTTTCGAGCGAGATGCTCTTGTCGGGCACGATGAGGTCGGGGTCAAATTCCAGGATCGTGCCGAGCCCGTCGCAACTCTTGCACGCCCCGTACGGACTGTTGAAGCTGAACAGCCTGGGCGAGAGCTCCTCCAGACTGGCCTCCGGGTGCTCGGGGCAGGCGAATTTCTCGCTATAGATCGCCTCTTCCCACTTGCCGTCGTTTTCGTCGCCCTTTGCTGCCCCGGGCTCCTGGATGAGCACGAGCAGGATTCCCTCGGCCAGCTTCAGGGCGGTCTCGACGGAATCGGCTAAGCGGATGCTGACCCCTTGCCGGATGATCAGCCTATCGACGACGGCGGCGATGTCGTGCTTCTTGTTCTTGTTCAGGTCGGGCACGCTTCGCAGGTCGTACACGGAGCCGTCAATGCGGACCCGGACGAAACCCTCTCGTTGAATGTTGGCAAAGATGTCCTTGTGCTCGCCCTTCTTGCCTCGGACCAATGGTGCACAGACCTGGATCTTGGTTCCTTCCGGCCGGGCGAGGATCGACTCGACGATCTGGGAGGAGTGCTGGCTGGTGATTTCCCGGCCGCAGACCCAGCAGTGCGGCTGGCCCACCCGGGCGAAGAGCAGGCGAAAGTAGTCGTAAATCTCCGTCGTCGTCGCCACGGTCGAGCGCGGGTTGCTGCTGGCGCTTCGCTGCTCAATGGCAATCGTCGGCGGCAGGCCCGAGATATCGTTGACCGCCGGCTTTTGCATCTGCTCCAGGAACTGCCTCGCGTAGGCGCTGAGCGATTCGACGTACTTACGCCGGCCCTCGGCGTAGATCGTGTCGAACGCCAGCGAGCTTTTGCCCGACCCGCTGATCCCGGTGATGACCACGAGCTTGTCGCGCGGGATGTCCAGGCTGATATTCTTCAGGTTATGCTCGGCCGCGCCGGTGATCCGGATGACTTTCTCTGTATGATCAACCATAGTCCCGTAGGGTGTGTACTGCACACCGTCTCTTAGCCTCGTCGTTTCATGGTGTGCGATGCACACCCTACCCATTCGGCCTCGTCTTCCCAGTCCTATACGATTCCCACCTCGGCTTGTGCATCCGCTCTCTTGCCGGAGGGCACAAACAGCTTATTGTAGCAGGCCTCCGCCAAAACGCAAATTGCCTACTCCCCCAATTCGTCCGAGAATCGGTCGATTTGATTGTTTTCTGATGGGGCACAGTGTACTATAATGGTGCCAGATTCCAAAGGAGGCACGTTATGGGAAGAGTACGTGAGATGATCGCCGTCGATGGCAAGCTCTGTTGGACACTGTTTGACACAGGGGCCCGTAATACGTACGTCATCCCCGCCGTTGCCGACGTACTCATCACCTCCGAGATCCCTCATCCAATTCGCACAGCGCTCGGGGGGAGCGTAAAGGAGACCACCAAGACAGCCCTGCTCCAAGCGGAAATCGAGGGTCACCCGATCTCGACCCACGCGATGGTTGTCAACGAGATCGGCATGGACGAAGATGGCCGGCCCATCGAAATCCTGTTCGGTGCCCTGGCCATGCAGCAATGGGGCATCCGCCCGGTCCCCGACGAAGAACGTTTAGACCTGAGCCACTATCCCGAGGAGTTCGTGGAGTTCTGATCATGAATGCGCGAATCTGGCCTGTTGTGTGAACAGACCCGAGTATCTCTCATGAACGAGGTCTTTCAAATCTCGACACCCGAACCATCTGGCGTGCTCGTCCCATCCGGGATCGCGACAGACAGTCAATCGCGATCCAGATGCACTTTTCAGAACTTGAAGGATAAGGCTGCTGCCATTGAGGACCTCTACGCTAATTCAGGTGTTCGCCTCAGGTCGAATTGTGCACTTGCACGGATGATCCAGAACGCGAAGGACCTTTGGGAGCACTGGCTTGTTAGTCAGGGCGAGACGACATACGGGATGCTCTTCACCGCCATGCATCTGGACCGCATAGCAGAGGCAGTTCTTCCGCTGAGGAACGAGGATACGAGAGTCAAATACCTGAAAGCACTTATGGTTGGAACGATAGATTTCTTCGAGAGAAAGGAGTCCTATGCCAAGAATATGTTGTGGGAACTGGAGGTCTGGTCCAAGCTACGCAAGAAGACAAAATCGGTCTTTCTCAGGGAGCCTCCTGATATTGTCGTCGAGTTTGACGATGCACGCATTGGCATAGCCTGCAAGAAGGTCTATTCTGAGAACAGCGTAGAAAAAACGTTGTCCACGGCGGTAGGGCAGATCGAGCGCGAATTCGAGTTTGGCGTTGCGGCAATCAACGTGGATGAGCTCTTGCCCCCGAGTAAGATTGTGAACTCCAGTAGCAGCCAGTCTGTTAAGGAACGATTGCATCAACACAGTGGGGAGTTCCTTCAACGACACGACAGACATTTCCGCAAGTATCTTGCCTCAGGACGCCTTGTTTCGGCAATCGTTTCCTCTTCGATGATATCTGATGTCCCCACTGAGAGACCCCGGTTCAGCAACACGTGGGAATGGACGGTCTGGACGATACCGGGTTTACCTGAACGACATCAATGGCAGCTTGATCGCTTCTATAACGTTGTGATGGGTTGAAACGAATACAATTGACATGCCACCGCCAAGGCGGAATACGTACGAAATGGTGGCGTCGTTATCTTTGATGCCCTAATGCGCAAGCTGCACGAATGGAATCTCTCGTTTGCCGAGGCCCGGCGGCTGCAGGCGGAACTGGCCGGGCGTGTGGAGTTCGTGCCACTGGGGCATCAGCCCCGGCTGATCGCCGGGCTGGATTGCGCCCTCAGCGGGGATGGCAAGCGGATCTTCGCGGCGGCGGTGGTGCTGAGGGTGTGTGGCCCAGCCGCCCTCGGCTGGGAAACCATCACCCCCGAGGGCGGGGGGGCCACATTGCCTTTGGCCTTCGGGTTGGAGCATGTCGAGACCGTGTCGGCGGAGCAGGAGACGCGGTTTCCTTATATCCCTGGTCTGCTGTCGTTCCGGGAGGCCCCGGTGTGTCTGGCGGCCGTGGAGAAGCTCAGCCGGCAGCCGGACCTGTTCATGATTGATGGGCAAGGTGTCGCACACCCGCGTCGGCTGGGGTTGGCGGCTCATCTGGGCCTGTTCTTCGATAGACCCACTATCGGCTGTGCCAAGAGCCGCCTCATCGGCACGCATGAAGACCCCGGCGTCGAGAAGGGAGCGTACAGCTTCCTGTGCGATGGCCGGGAGGTGATCGGGGCGGTCGTCCGGACGCGGGCTCGCGTCAAGCCGGTCTTTGTGTCCGTCGGTAACAAGTGCCGGCTGGATGACGCGATCAACGTCACCCTTGCCTGCGCCACGAGATACCGTATCCCTGAGCCCACCCGCTTGGCCCACCAAGCCGTCAGTCGGCTCAAGTCATAGGTCCTGTGGGTCCCATGTAGCGCCGCTGAAATCAGGTCTTGAAAGCAGGCCGTTCTCTCTGTACAAGGGAACATTTTGGCGGCTTGTGACGTAGTTTGTGAACGCGTCGCGTGCGACGTGCATAAAGACCAGTCCATCCGACTGGGTAGGGTTTGAACCGTCTATAGTGTTGTAAGCTTAGTTGGGGAAAGTCTTTATGGCAACAGATGTCAAGCAGATCGGCAACCTGGTCCAGCAGAAGAGCGAGTTCATCCGAACCTTGTTTGCCGAGCTGGACAAAGTCATTGTGGGTCAGCGGTACATGCTGGAGCGAATGCTCATTGGCCTGTTGGCGAATGGGCATATTTTGTTGGAGGGCGTGCCGGGCCTAGCCAAGACGCTGGCCGTGACGGTGTTGTCACGGGCGATCGATGCGGACTTCCGCAGGATTCAGTTCACGCCGGACCTGCTGCCCGCCGACCTGATCGGCACGCAGATCTACCGCCAGTCCGACGGCCAGTTCATCACCCGCAAAGGTCCCATCTTCGCCAACATCATCCTTGCCGACGAAATCAACCGGGCCCCAGCCAAGGTCCAGAGCGCGTTGCTCGAAGCCATGCAGGAGCGCCAAGTCTCCATTGGCGAGCAGACGTTTCCGCTGCCGCGGCCCTTCCTGGTCCTGGCCACGCAGAACCCGATCGAGCAGGAGGGGACCTACCCGCTGCCGGAGGCCCAACTCGACCGCTTCATGCTCAAGCTGAAGATCGATTACCCCAACAAGGAGCAGGAGCGGCAGATCCTCGACCGCATGGCCGTGACCGATAAGAAGTTCGATATCAGGCCGGTGATCCGCCCCAAGGACATCGCCGAGGTGCGGGCCGTCGTGGACGAAATCTACATCGATGAGAAGGTCAAGGACTACATCGTGGACATCGTCTGTGCGACGCGGGACCCGCAGAAGTACGGCCTGAAGCTGGGCAACTTCATCAGCTACGGGGCGTCGCCGCGGGCGACGATCTATTTGGCCGTGGCGGCCAAGGCCCATGCCTTCGTTCAGCAGCGAGGCTATGTCACGCCGCAGGATGTCAAGAGCATCGGGCCCGATGTGCTCCGGCATCGCGTGATCGTCAGCTACGAGGCCGAGGCCGAAGACAAGACGAGCGAAGACATCATCAAGACGATCTTCGACAATATCGAAGTGCCATGATTCCTCAGGACCTCATCAAGCGAATACGGCAGATTCAGATCTACAGCTCCCGCGCGGTCAACGCCAGCTTTGCGGGCCAGTATGAGAGCGTCTTCAAGGGCCGGGGAATGCAGTTCGACGAGGTCCGCGAGTACACCCCCGGCGACGACATCCGGGCCATCGACTGGAACGTGACCGCCCGCACGGGCAAGCCCTTCATCAAGCGGTTCGTCGAGGAGCGGGAGCTGACGGTGCTGTTCGCCGTGGACCTGAGCGCCTCGGGCGAGTTCGGGACGGTCAACAAGATGAAGAACGAGCTGGCGGCTGAGTTCTGTGCGGTCTTGGCGTTCGCGGCGGCCAAGAATAACGACAAGGTCGGCCTGCTCATCTTCACGGACCGCATCGAGCTGTTCATCCCGCCGAAGAAGGGCAGCCGGCACGTCCTGCGGCTGATCCGCGAGCTGCTGGCCTTCAAGATGCCCAAGCGCAAAACGAACATCCCACTGGCGCTGGACTACGTCGCGAGGGTGATGCGCAGGCGCGCCACCGTGTTCGTGGTCTCCGACTTCATCGAGACGGGGTTCAAGAAGCCGATGAGCCTGCTGAACAAGCGTCACGATGTCGTCGCCGTGCCGGTTCGTGACCGCGTGGAGATCGCTATGCCCTCGGTGGGTCTGATCGAGGTGCAGGACGCCGAGACGGGCGAGATTATGCTCGTCGATACCTCCAGCCGCAGATTCCGCGGCCGGTACGGCGACTGCAGCTCGCGCCGGTTCGAGGAGTTGAAGGGCATGTTCCGGTCCAGCAATGTGGACTTCATCCCGATCACGACGGATAAGCCGTACATGAATGATCTGATTCAGTTTTTCCATATGCGGCATCGACGACATTGACGTCGATGAACTCCACTTGATGAACGTGAAACAGGTGAGGTGACAGAAAACGATGGCAGAAAAGCTGGATTTCTCACTTCCGCAGAAGAAGTCACGAGGCTCGGCCGCGGGCGTATTCACCATGCTGTTGCTCGCCGCCCTGGTCATTCTGATGGTCGTAGACTTGGTCGTCACACTGTCTTCAAGACGGGGCGAATCTGCTGTGGCGACTCGGGGACTCTCCGCGGAGCAGGTCAAGGACTTGGCGTCGAAGCTGGCGCAGCGAAACCTGTATGAGCAGGCGGCGGCCGCCTGGCAGGACTACCTGGTGACTGCCGGGCTCGTGGGTCCCGAGCGTGCACGAATCCATTTCCAGATCGGGGTCCTGCTGCAGAAAGCCGGCCTCTATGGCCAGGCCATCGAGCATTTCTATCGCAGCGAAACAGCGGCCAAAGTCAGCGAGCTTGGCCCACAGATCAACGCTCATGTCAAGGAGTGCTTCGAGAACCTGGGCGAGTTCTCCGCGCTGCGTTATGAGTTGATGGATCGCACGAGTGTCAACCCGTCGCAGTCCGCCGGCGGCAGGGTCGTGGCAGAAATCGGGGCTGAGAAGATCACGGAATCGCAATTGGATGCGCTGATCGAGGAGAACATTGAGAACCAGTTGGCCTCGATGAAGGCATTCATGACGCCGGAGCAGTTCAACGAGCAGAAGAAGCGGGCGCTGGAGCAGTCCCGCAGTCCGCAGGCGAAGCAGGAATTCCTGCAGGGCTGGCTGGCCCAGGAAATCTTGTATCGTCAGGCTTTGCAGGAGGAATTGAGCAGCAAGCCGGAAGTGAAACGGCTCATGCACGAGTTGACGCGGGGCGCATTGAGCCAGCAATTGATGAACGAGCAGCTCGCCTCGCGCATCCATATTACAGATACGGATGTGCAGACATACTATACGGCCAACAAGGGCCAGTACGTCGAGCCTGAACGCGCGAAGATACGCCACATCCGCGTGAGCGATCAGGAGCGGGCCAACTCGGTGCTGAACGGGATCCAGAAGGGCGAGGATTTCGCCGAGCTGGCGAAGCAGTCGTCCGAGGACGAGAGCACCAAGGCCGGTGGCGGCCTGATCCAGGGCGATGTCGTCAAAGGAGCCACTATCACCGGCATCGGCGACTCGAACGAGATCAACGAGGCGATCTTCGCCGCCAATGCGCCGGCCGTCCTCGAAAAGCCCTTCAAGACCGACAAGGGCTGGGAAGTGATCAAGGTCGAAGAGAAGCATCCACAACGGCAGTTGAGCTTCGATGAGGTCCGTCAGCAGGTCACGATGCAACTGCTGCGGCAAAAGCGCGAGGACGTGCAGCGCGAGTACATCCGGGAGATGATGGACAAACATGGCGTGATCATCCATACCTCGGTACTGGCGCCCGCCCAGCAAGGGGACCCGAACAACGTGCCGCCGAAGCAATGAGCGAATTGGATGCGATGATGAGGAAGTGGCTCAAGACATGTCTGTCGGTTGGTTTGTTCGCCGGTGCGGGCCTGGCAGCCGTCTGCGCGGGATGCGGGAAGGATTCGAGGGAGCGGGCGACCAAGGCGGAGTTTGAAGTCGACAAGGTTTACGAGCGGGGTCCCGCGTCGGTCCACGTCCGGCTGGATAAGACGAAGATGACCATCGCCGATACGATCCTGCTGCAGCTCGAGGCGAGCGTTCCGTCCGGGTACGAGATGCGGATGCCCAAAGTGGACAAGATGCTCGAGAACTTCGGCATCGTGGACTGGGACAATCTCGGCAACAGGCTGGACGACAAGAACAACGTCGTGACGACCTGCCAGTATCGGCTCGAGCCCTTCCTGTCGGGCAAGTATGATATCCCGGCCTTCACGTTCGAGTTCCACGATGTCAACGACCCCAACTCCAGGCATGAGCTGGCCAGCGAGCCGATCGCTGTGGAGGTGACTTCCCTGCTCGGCGAGCAGCGGGCCAAGCTGGTGATCGAGGATATTGAAGGCGTGGTCGAGATGCCCAAAGAGGCTTCGCGATGGTGGCTCTGGGGATTGGCAGTGCTCGGGGTAGTCGCGATCCCGGCCGGATGGCTCCTCGTGCGCAGCCGACGGACGAAGGAACGGGTGCGAATCCTCCGACCTGCGCACGAGATCGCGTATGCCCGACTGCGGGCCCTTGTCGCGGAAGAGCTCGTCGAGGCGGGCAGGATCAAGGAGTTCTACGATCGCATCAGCGGCATCCTGAGGCACTACATCGAGGACCGATTCGATCTGCGTGCGCCCGAGCGTACGACGGAGGAGTTCCTGGCGGAGCTGCGGTTCACGCAAGTGCTTTCTTCGTCGCACAAGGAGGTGCTCGGAGAGTTCCTCACGCATTGCGACTTGGTGAAGTTCGCCAAACACGAGCCGACGATGGAGCAGATTCAACAAGCATTCGACCTGGTAAAAGACTTCATCGAGAAGACGCGGTCCGATGAGCGCAAGGTGGACGTAACCGATAAGATGCAGGAACAGGAAGCGACTGGGCCTGAAATCGGAGGCGTGGGACTGTCGGAGTAAGATAGATGCAGTTGTATTCGCCGTGGGCATTGTTGCTGTTGCTTGTGCTTCCCATGCTGGGATACCTGCTGTTGCGCAAGAAGCGTGGTGCGGCGGTGAAGTTTCCCAGCCTGGTGGACATGCGGCATTGCCCGATTTCGTGGCGGTTGCGGCTGCGGCCGGTGCTGGTCGTGGCCCGGCTGCTGTGTGTGGCTTTACTGATCCTCGCGCTGGCCCGGCCACGCAAGGGGACCGTCCTGTCGGAAATCTCCACGCAAGGGGTCGCGATTGAGGCGGTGGTGGACCATTCCGGCAGCATGAACGCGGAGATGGACTACGACGGCGAGAAGCTGAACCGGCTGGAGGTGGTCAAGCGGGTCCTGGCCGACTTCATCGAAGGCGACAAGAAGGGCCTGGGCGGCCGGACGGGCGATCTGATCGGGCTGGTGACGTTTGCCCGCTACGCCGACACCACCTGCCCGCTCGTGCTCAGCCACAACGTCCTGACGGAGTTCCTGAAGAGGACGGAAATCGTCACGATGCGAAACGAGGACGGCACGTCAATCGGCGATGCCATCGCTCTGGCGGCGGCCCGGCTTCGCAAGGCCGAGGAGGAGATCCATCGCCGTAATGCCAGCCTGGGATTCGGTGGTGACGGGTCGCAGGAACGCGCGAAGGACAATTTCCAGATCAAGAGCAAGGCCATCGTCCTGCTGACCGACGGCCGCAACAACATGGGCCGGCACGATCCGCTGGAGGCGGCTGGTCTGGCGAGGCAGTGGGGGATCAAAATCTACACGATCGGGATCGGGTCAGGCCAGGCGTATACAACGATGCAGACCCCGCTGGGTACGTTCCGCATGCCTGTGGCGGAGGAGTTGGACGAAGGGCTGCTCAAGGCGATTTCGGACAAGACCGGCGGCTTTTACAGCCGGGCCGATGACGCCGATTCACTGCGAAAGGTCGTGAAGAAGATCGATGAGTTGGAGAAGACCGAGGTCAAGTCAGTCCAGTACACGCAGTATGCGGAGCACTTTGGCTGGTTGACGTTGCCCGCCCTGGTGCTGCTGGGCCTGGAAATGCTCGCGGGCTGCACCCTCTTGCGAAAAATACCATGAATCTTGGCAATGACAACGCGTTGTGGCTGTTGTTTGTCGTGCCGGTGGTGCTCATCCCGGCCTACATCTGGTGCTTCTGGCGCAAGGCACGGACGCTCCGTGTGCTGGCCAGCAGCGAGATGCTCCGCAAGATCAACAGTACCGTGAGCCTGAGAAAGCAGGTGCTCAAGGCCGCTTTGCTGATTGTTGCCTTCGTCGGCATCGTGCTGGCGTTGACCGAGCCGAAGTGGAACCCGCAGCCGCAGCAGATCCGGCGCCAGGGCCGCGATGTCGCGATTCTCCTGGACACCTCGCGGTCCATGCTCGCCGAGGACATCAAGCCGAACCGGCTGGAACGCTCGAAGATCGCCATCTCCGACCTGCTGGAGGTCCTGCGGGGCGACCGCGTCGCCATCATCACGTTTGCGGGCAACGCGACGGTGAAATGTCCATTGACACAGGACTACGCATTTGTTCGGATGGCCCTGGCGGATATCTCGACGGAGAGCACCAGCCGGGGTGGCACGATGATCGGTGATGCGATCCGCAAGGCGGTCGAAGAGGTCTTCGACAAGCAGAGCCGCGAGTACAAGGACCTGATCCTGATCACGGACGGTGAGGACCACGACAGCTTCCCCGTCGAGGCGGCCAAGAAGGCCGGCGAAGAGGGGATTCGGATAATCGCCATCGGCCTGGGCGACGACGCCACCGGCTCGCGAATCCCGATGACCGGCCCGAATGGCGAAAAAACATTCTTGAAGTACAAGGGCCAGGAGGTGTGGTCCAAGCTCGACAGCGACACGCTGCGGGAGGTGGCCTACGCGACGAATGGGGCCTATCTTTCGGTGTCGCCGGGGACGGATATGGACCTCGGTAAGATCTACGAGAACCAGATCGCCTCGGCCGAAAAACGTGAGCTCGAATCGATGACGATGATGAAGTACGATGAAAAGTTTCAGATCTTCATCGCGCTTGCCATTGGCCTGTTGATTGGTGAGGTACTGATCGGTGAACGCAAACGCACGGCATAGCAGCGTCCTGATCCTGCTGGTTTCGATGTCGATCCCGACGGCGAGGGCGGATTCTGCGCGGGAGGCGCTGCAGCAGGGCAACCGGCTCTTCGGCGATTCGAAGTACACCGAGGCCATCAACAAGTACAACGAGGCGCTGGTGGAGCAGCCGCAGGCCCTGGAGCCGAAGTTCAACAAGGCCAACGGCTACTACCGCATGGACGACCTCGGGGAAGCGATGGACCTGTACCAGGAAGTGGCGGCGGGCAGCAAGGACATGGCGCTGGTCGCCAGGGCCAAATACAACCTCGGCGACTGCTTCTTCCAGCGGGGCTCCAAGCAGCGGGACTCCGATCTGCAGAAGGCCATCGATGATATGAAGACGAGTATCACGTACTGGCGGCAGGTCCTCGATATCGACCCGAAGAACGAGAAAGCCGCCAGAAACATCGAGGTGGCCCGGCTGACCATCAAGGACATCATGGACCAGCTCAAGGAGCAGCAGGAACAACAGAAACAGCAACAGGGCCAGCAGAACAAGCAGGATCAGCAGAACCAGCAGCAGCAACAACAGCAGGGGCAACAGAATCAGCCGCAGCCCAAGAACGATCCAAACCAGCCGCAGGATCCCAACCAGGCAAGGGAACAGCAGCAGCCGGAGCAGAAGCGGGAGGAGCAACAGAAGAACCAGCAGGAGCAGCAGATGGTTCCGGATACGACGGCTCAGGAGATCCTCGACCGGGAACAGCAGCAGAAGAAGGATCGCGAGATCCGTCAGAGGGCCCAATATCAACAGGTGGACAAAGACTGGTAGCATGAATCGTCTTCTCACATACACACTCTGGGCGGTGTCTATCCTGCTCTCGATGGCGTCGAGCGGCTCGTCCGCCGTGCGGGTCTACGCCAAGGTCGATGCGGAGACGGCCATCTACCCCGGCGATAGCTTCCTGTACTCCGTTGTTGTGGAAGGGGGGGCGAAGCCGAGCCAAGTCGATTTGGCACCCATCGCTCAGTTCAACCCACAGGAGGCAGGCACCCGCAACATGATGCAGACGGTGAATGGTCGAACAACCGTCGGTTTTACTCAGAATTATGCCATCACGGCGGGCAAGGCCGGAAAGATGATCCTGCCGGCTGTGACCGTGGTCGTGGACGGCCAGACGTACACGACCAATCCGGTGGAGGTGACGGTTTCGCAGCCGGGCACGACGGACCGGATCTCCGTGCACTTGGCGCTCTCGGAGAAGCGATGCTACGTCGGGCAGCCTGTTGTGATGACGGTCAAATGGATCATCACGGTCCAAGTGGACCGCAGCGCGTTCGATGTGCCCGTCTTCAAATCAGAAGATTTCTACATTGAGGACCTGTCCGACCCCAGTGCCGCCCAGGCTGCACAGCAGGCCTCCATTCACGGCATCCCAGTGACTATCACCGGAGACCGCCAGCTCATCAAAGGCGTTGAGGCCCAGATCATCTCGTTCAGCAAGGTCCTCATCCCGAAGCGTGCCGGTCGCGTTCGGCTCGATCCCGTCACCGTCTCGACGAACGTGGCGGTCGGCCGCGTACGGACGGGCGATTTCTTCAATCCCTACCAGATCAAGTACAACCGCGTCTCGGTGCAATCAGACCCTGTCGAGCTGGAGATCCTGCCGCTGCCGGAAGTGGGCAAGCCGCCTCAATTCTATGGCTTGGTCGGGCAGTACACGATCTGGGCATCGGCCACTCCGACCAAGGTCAGCGTCGGCGACCCGATCACGCTGACCGTGCGCATCGGGGGCAATCCCTATCTCAAGCCGGTACAGTGGCCTCAGCTTGAGCAGATTCCGGAAATGGGGGAGAATTTCAAGATTCCGGCGGAAAAGGCGTCCCCTGTCGTCGAGAATGGCGCGAAGATCTTCACGCAGACGATCCGGGCCGGCAACGACCGCGTCACTCAAATTCCGGCGATCCCGCTGGTGTACTTCGATCCGCAGAAGGGCCAGTATGTGGTCGCCAAGACTGACCCGATCAAGGTGGAGGTGGCGCCGACGAAAGTGCTGACAAATGCGGACGTGCAGGGGACCGGCTCCGCGTCCGTCAATCGGGAGGTGGAGGCGATTCGAAAGGGCATCTCGGCGAACTACTACGGGCCGGAGGTCCTCGCGAACCAGAGCCTGTCGCCCTTGTCGGCCATCGTCAACCCCGGCTATTTGGTGCTCTGGTCGATCCCGCTGATCGGTTTGATTGCCAGCTCGATCATGAAATTCGCCAAGCGGACCAGCCCCGAGTTGCTCGCCCGCAAGCGCAGACGACAGGCCCGCAGCACGGCGGTGCGGCAGTTAGGCAGGATCGCGTCAGGCGATGCAAAGGGAAGTCACGAATTGCTGGCTTCGGCCATGAAAGGATACATCGGCGACCGTTTTGACAGACTGGCGGCGTCCCTCACGGCCGACGACTGCTGCCAGATCGTTGCGGAGTCCACCGACGATGTACAGATGGCGACACGCTACAAGGAACTGATTGCCGCATGCGAGGCGGTTCGGTATGCCTCTGTGGGCGCCGAAATTGGCGTGGAGCAAGTGGCTGAAGCGATCCAGCTCATTCAACAGGTAGAGAAGAAATCAGGAAAATGAAGGCTCACTGGATTCTGGTCATTCCGTTTTGTGCGATGGTGTTTGGGGCGACGGCCCCTGCGTCAGCTCAGTTGCCTCGCGAACAGCTCTACGTGCTGCTCAATGAGGCGAATACCGCGTTCCAGCATGCCAACGCTGCCACCGACCGCCCGGACGTTGCCCGTCAACTCTATGACAGGGCGATCCTGCTATACGAGAAGATCATCGACCAGGGTAGAGTGCAGAACGCGGGGCTCTACTACAACCTCGCTAACGCGTACCTGCTGAAGGACGACCTCGGTCGGGCGATCCTGAACTATCGCCGGGCGACGAAGCTCGACCGCGCCGATGTGAATATTCAGAAGAATCTCGCGTTTGCACGCAGCAGGAGAGTGGATACGGTGGAGGTCGGCGCCGAGAAACGTGTTCTGGAAACGCTGTTCTTCTGGCACTATGATATCTCGCTCAGGACGAAAATCCTTCTGGCGTGCCTGTTCTTTGCGGCTCTGTGCACAGGGCTGACCCTGATGGTGTGGTTCGGCCGGGGCCCTGTCACTGGCGCAACCGCTGTGCTCTCGGGCATACTTCTGCTCTGTTTTCTCGCATCGACTGCCATCGAGGCAAACCGCCAGGCGAATACGCGTTACGGCGTCATCACGGCGAGCGAAGTCGTGGCCCGCCAGGGTGACGGCCCGAACTACCCGCCCAGCTTCAAGGACCCGCTGCACGCCGGTACGGAGTTCAAACTCGTTGAGCAGCGTCCCGGATGGCTCCACATCGTCCTGTCCAACGGCTCCGAGGCTTGGATCGCCGCCGACGCTGCCGGCTTAGTGTGATTCGCCGCTCCAGGTGGTCTGGCCGGAGGCGTCGAGGCACGAGACCAGTTTCTGGACATAGAACAAGTCCGCTTCACACCAGGGGATATCGAGGAATCGCGTCAGCGTCCCGGCGGGCTCGTTGAGAATCCACGCCCGTGCGGTGAAAATCTCGGCAGCCATGGTCGGAAATGCGAAGGGCGACTCGTTGCGCCACATCGTCTCGACGCCCCAGGCCATGTACCAGGTCGGCCGGTGGTGGTCCACGTATACATCTATAAGGTGCTTGTGCGTCGGACCGGCGTGCTGGGCCAGGAGACGGCCGATCTCGGGCGTCAGATGCCGCCAGCGGGCGAAGATGCTCCGTGAAACCGGCACTTGCGAGATGAGTCCTCCTTCGGTGTGTGCAAGCTCGTATATCAGTCGCTCGCGAAGAGCCGTACGCGTGATGCCAATCGTCTTCTCGGCGGCCTGCCTGTCCTTCATATGGTCTGCGATCCTGCAGTACGCAATCAGCCCGGATACGTAGCCGTTTCGACAATCCTCCTCCATTTTGCCCGGCGGCTGGTCCACCAATCCCTTCAGGTGGCCCCAGTTACTCTCAATTTGCTGCCAGTCGTTCGTCATATGGGCCCATAGCCAGAGTGGGTACAGGCGAGCCACGTCGCTGCGAGTGATGTCATCCGCCAGACGAAACAGCTTCTCGGGAGTAATACTGTAAAACGAGCGAACTGCACCGGCGGAAGGATCGACGGTACGCCTGCCCACCGGGCCCTCCAGGGGGCCGCCCGGACCATTCAATCGATTCACGTATCGTATGACATTTCCTCGAAGATCGTCATCCAGGTAGCGATACGCACGGGCCAGGGTGAACAGAGTCTCGGTGGGATCGGGGAAAATGCGATACGCCTCCGTCGGGTGCTTGCCGGGTGGGAAGACAAGCGGCTGCCACTGCTGGGAGATCAACTGCTTGACTTGTGATGTCAACTGCGCCTTCAAGTCGCCGAGCTTGTCATCATCGGAGAACGTCACGGCGGGGACTTCCCAGATGAAGCGATCCAGATCGTTATCCGTGATCTGCCCAATGCGCTCATTCGCCTGCTCGGTAAGGGGACTCTGGGTCGTGCCGTGGACTTTGCCGGGCAGGGCCTCAAGAACATGGCTGAGCCTTTGAGATCGCAGGGTGTCCCAATCCCAGCGCAGGCCCTGGACTTTCTCCCACTCCTCATCCGTCAGCTTCGCGGAGGGCGGGTCGGCTTCCTTGCCCGCGTCACCGTCCGCTGCCATTCTGTATGCGATGATCGCAGCGCCCGCGCTCATCTCGTGAGTAGGGATGTAGTAGAAGCTGTCGCCGGCAATCGCGACGGCGGTGTCGATCACGGAGCCGCCCCCGTACACCGCCGTGCCGCGGGCGAGCCATTCCTTGCCGGCGGGCAGGGGCTGTCCGCGAAGGACTGTCGCCCAGATCCCGACGGCCTCACCCGGCCTGGGCTCGTGGATGTTCCGACAGAAAGGCTCGCCGTAGCCCTGCAGGGTACCCAGGTCCATCGCATTGACATTGTCCTGGTGAGTATTGATCAGCACACGCCCCGCGGCGGACAACTGACACTGCTCGTCGTGAACGAGGAGAAGGCTGTCGTGCCAGCCGTACGTCCGCGACTGGTCCATGATCGGCGTGATATGTCCCGTGGCTGTGTCGAGATAGCCGACGTTGAGGAACGGCGAGTAATGCTCGTACCGGCTTCGCAGCAGCGCCTGAAACTTCACGATGACCTTCCCGTTCGCGGTCACCACGGGCGGGGCGCCGGTGCCGTTCATGCTCTCGGCATAGACAATCGGCGTGACGAACTTCTGCCGACCAGTGTCCGGGTCGAGAACGAAGAACGTCTGATAGATCGGCTCATCGGTGAGACGCTTGCGAATGTAGCTCAACTGGGCCTCGTAGGTGCCCGGCTCGGCCATCTTCTTGAAGTTCGCCTCACGCAGGCGGTCGTTCTCCTCTTTCTTGTGCCGCCAACTGGCGAAGTCGCCGAAGATTTCCTTGACCATGCCCATCAGGACCGGCTCGAACGAGTCCAGGCAGATGGCCGGCATCGTCGTGACCATGACCGAGCCGTCGGGTGCGACGACCGGATGGTATCCCCGGAAGCTGACGCCGGGCAGTTTTGGGCCTTGCCATGCCCGCTTGCCACTGCTGAGATCGAACGCGTAGACATGCATATCCTCGCTGGCGATGTACACTCGCCCCCTGGCGGCATCCAGGGCTGGACTTGAGAGCAACGGCCCGCCGGTTGGGGCCTTCCACTTGACGGTTCCTGTCCCAATGTCAATGGCGTACAGATTTCCGTCCCGGCTGCCGATTAGGGCGGTGCCCTGGTGGATCAGGGGCGCATTCCAGACCGCCTGGCCGGTCTGCATGGACCATGCCAACTTGCCGTCGCCAACGTTCAGCGCGTAGACCTTTCCATCCGCACAGCCGAAGACCACTTTGCCCTCGCCGATGGCACACGCGTGCAGGATCGCCCCGCCTGCCGAATACACCCACGCGTCCTTGCCCGTCTCGCTGTCGATGGCATGGAGTGTCCCCCGCATCGTGCCGATGAACACCTTGCCATCGGCAATCACAGGCTGCACGCCGGCCATCAGGCCCTCATCCGCAAACAGCCTGTACCACTTGCGAGCGAAAGGCGGCCGAATCTCCGTGCTCGTCGCCCCCGACCGCGCGCAGTCGTGTCCCAGCATCGGCCAGTTGTCTTTGGGCGAGACCCCGGCATCGCTCGGCAACGCGAGACAAACTGAAACGAGGATCAGGCTCGCACACATGGATTTGAGTACCATAAATTTGCCCCTCATGGCATATTTCACTTGCGCGCGGCCCGGACGAGCAGTGACCCCGTGTTGCCGACTGGCCATGATACCTGGCGCGGTGCTGCAATTCCATCATTCGGCGGGCTTGCGGCGGCAGACGATCTCTTCGATGGCGCAGGCCACGATGTAGTCGGGCAGCTTTTGAAGGGTGGGTTCCAGAGGGTAGGCCTCGATGATGCTTCGGTCGGGAAAGGCGCCGGCACGATGGATCAATTCGTCGGCCAAGTCCGGCAATGCTTCGTCTGACTCCGCCCCGGCGGCAAGGGACCGGGCCGTCGCCACAAGTTCCGTGAATTCAGGCCGGCTGTTGTACCAGTTGAGCTGGAACTCCAGCTCCGCCGCCAGACGCGAGGACGGGCGGCCAAACGTGTACTGAATCCCGATTGGGTTGTAGCTCTCCAGCCGCTCGTCGATGAACGCAACGCAGACCTCGCGATACGCGGCCAGCTTCTGGGCGTCCATGTCTGCGAAGCTTTGTTTTGCGACCTCTGCCAACAGCAACTTGTCCATACGCGAGGTGAGAACCTCGCGGCTGGCTTCCAGCCGCTCATACAGACGCTCGTAATACGCTTTCAGAAGCAGTTGCGCAAGACTCATGGCGCGTCACACGGATAGAACGAGTACCCGATCACGCCCCGTACTATACCGCGCGGTCCGCCTGCCTGCTACATCGGCGTCATTGCCCTGGCGGGTCCTCACTCGGCTCGTTCAAGCATCCGGCCTGCTATCAGGGTATACTAAAGGTTGCTGAAGCCTCAATAGAGACGCCCTCAGGGATGTCGCCTCGCAACATCACGGCTCAACGACACCTCCGAAAGTCTGCGAATCTTCTATGGGTGATCCGATGGGGCAATCAGCCAGGATGTCATAGTATCCAGCCGGCCGATGCTGTAGTCACCGACATGCTTGTGCCAGCAAGAGTCACACTACGCGAAATGTTTCTCGCAAAATGAGCACCTGCGATCCCTATCACAGTACCCACAGGCCCGCTGGTCCGACCGAGCCCTATTTGTTCTTCACGGCGAAGGTGGTTGACACCACTATTGGGCGCACCTGATCACGGCAGCACCGTGAAGGTCCCCGACTCTTCTACGGGTAAGCCGATGGGGCAATCAACCATGACATCATACTGTCCTGCATCCGTTTTCGGGGGCACGGTCAGGAATTGCCAGAAACTGCCGTTCGACTCCGTTGTCAGAGACTCGCTTGGCTCGAGGAAGTCATGTCGCGCGTTGTGGTTCAAATCAATGAACGCGATCCCGGACGTGTTTGCCGCGAAGCCACTTCCTACAGTGTATATCTTAGAGCCTGCGGGTCCCCTGCTGGGGTCGAACCACATATCTCTAGTCACGGAGAAGGTTGCCCCAGCCTCTAAAGACCCGCCGCGCGGGATGTCCGCACATATCGAGTACTCGCCTCCCGCTACCATGGGCACAGTCAGGTCAAACACGACGCCGAAGGTCCCGATGCGCGTAGCCGTCACGAAATAGGGCCCACGCTGGCCTGGCTCACCCGGATCATAGATGCCATCGCGGTCGCTGTCAAAGAACACACTACCGCTGGCACCTGCTGCAAAGCCACTGCCGGTAAAGGTTACCCGGGTATTGCAGGGTCCGGCGATGGGGCTCAGGGTGATTGCCGCAGTCACGGTGAAGGTTCCGGAAGCCTCTATTGATCCGCCGCTGGGGAAATCAGCCTGTATCGGGTAGTCGCCGCCCGCCGTGTTCTCGGGCACGGTCACCGTTGTCGAGAAGGTGCCGTCCGGGGTCGTTGTCAGCAACTTGGAAACCCACGGGGAGATCACATTGCCGTCGGTGCTTGCAGGAAAGCCGCTGCCGGTAATTGCTATCACAGTACCCACAGGTCCGCTGGTCGGGTTCAAGGTCATGCTCGGGCTACCACCGCTTGTCCCTGGTTTTGCGCCTGGCTCCGGTGGGTGCAGCCGGGCGGAGGGAATCACCTGCTTGGGCGTGGAGGGACTCGACCATCGCAGCTCACAGGTCCCGCTGAGGGTGTTGTCATACCATTCCAGCCGAAGGGGATACTTCTGTCCGGCGACAAGCGGGATCGGCTGGCCGGCGTACTCGGTGGGAGCCTGGTCCCACCATGCATCGATAATCAGGTTGCCGTTCAACCACAGGCGGGCGCCATCGTCCGTGTTCACATAGAACCGATACGGTTCCGTGAATGCCGGCTCCACCTCACCGGTCCATCGGACGGAACATTGGTCGGAAGTGCCTGGGAAGATCTCCCCTTCGCCCCAGTTGAAATAGATTTGAGGATCGAGACGGGTCAGGGCCGGACTGCCGGAGAGGGTCATGTTGGTGAAGTACTCGCCTCGGACGGCGTTGACCAACGCCCGGATCTCGGCTGCTGAGAGGCCACGGTCGTAAATGCGGACATCGCTAAGACAGCCTCGCCAGCGTTCGCCGCCGGCGTCGCCGCCCATGAAGAAGGGGTTCTCATCCATCGTCTTGGTCAGGGTGCCGGTCCCGGCCTGGACCCCGTCGCGATAGTATGTGAGCGTCGCCGCCTCCTTGACCACCGCATGATGAACCCACCTCCCGCCCGGCAGGTCCACATAGTCAATCGCCATGTTGTAGGACGGGTCATCGTTGTAGTATTCAAACTTCCCGGGGGTGAACTTAACGAACTGCAGGGGAGTCTCGGTGCCGCCAAAACGGTTGCCCAGCATGACATCATTACCCCCACCCGGGACCGCGGTCGATTGCGCCACATCCTGCTTGGCCCAGAAGGTCCAGGTGAAGTTATCGGCGAGGTCCATAGCCGGAACGATACGGCCGGCATCGACGTAAGCGCCGGTGGCGTCATCGCCATTGAAGCTCAGGACAGTGCCGCGTTCCGGGTCGCTGACCCAGACGGCTCCGTTTAGGCCGAGGCCGCCATTGCTGTTGTAGATCGTGCCGTGCTTGTTATGACCGGATGAATCGTTTGCGGTGTCGCCCGAACCCTCTTGCAGCTTCCACCAACCGAGGAGATTCAGATCGATCACGTCTTTCGGCCCAACCACAGGGGCCAGATATTTGCCGGTGATGACGGTTCGCTCACGAATGCCCGGCCCTTGCCACGCCACGGCCAAGTTGTCGCCCCCTGTGCCTTCGGCGTGCAGGACCTCGATATAGTATCTCTTGCCGCCCGTCAAGGGGATGGGACTGGACTTCTGTTGAGGACCGCCGAATCCGCCCCCGGTATTGTCGAAATCGCGGGCAGGCGTCCAAACCAGCACGCTGGCGATCTGCACGATGTGGGCGGGGTCCTCATCGGTGCTCAGCCACAGTTGGCTCTGGTCGTCACTGGCGATCCAGAAGGTGTAATTGCCCGTCGCGGGGGGATAGAGGTACCCCCGCACGTAGGTGCCATAGTGGTCTCTCCAATCCGTCGGACCTTCCAAACCGGCGCGCCACTCCCTGTCGTCCGGGTAGTTCGGGAAGGTAGGCAGGCCTTCCAGGGAGCTTACAGACCCGTCAGCACCCCAATAGTACTCGAAGAGAATCGTGCCCCTGTCAACCTCGCCCCCTACGGCGGTCAGCGTATACTCCGCCGCCGTGTCGTCGGGGCCGGTCCCGTCGCTCGGCGCCGACCAGGCATCCTGTGCGGGCTGCGCAGCCCAGAGACAACCGGAAACCAACAAGGTGATAACGACTGCGAGAAACGCGTCCTTCTTCATTCCCCTTCTCCTTTACAGGTTGAGGTAGATTGAGTACACACGGTCTGACCGGCCCGGCGAGACCGGAACCCTGCGTGTTCCCTGGTAACCCACAATACGCAATTATATCCACCCTCTGTCTGGAAAGTCAAGAGGAAAGAGTCACGCTGTGGCGGAGGATTGCTGTGTCACCAGACGGGGTTACGAATTTGGCTCGTTGAGGCCGCTCGGCAGGGTGAAGGTGAAGGTGCTGCCGCCGGTGGGGTTGTTCTCGGCCCAGATGCGGCCGCCATGCCGCTCGACCACCTGCCGAGCGAAGGCCAGTCCCAGACCTGTCCCGT
>Ga0315274_10000621_pt1 | contig 54982 bp, 41 predicted proteins | sample YL17G02_20_MG_FD_203700 | JGI IMG/M metagenome (GOLD analysis project Ga0315274, IMG submission 203700) | Sediment microbial communities from Yellowstone Lake, YNP, Wyoming, USA - YL17G02_20 | ecosystem: Environmental > Aquatic > Freshwater > Lake > Sediment | place: USA: Wyoming | collected...
CCAGAGAATGTTATCGCCTGGTTCATGAAACAGCAAAAGAACAAGGAGAAATCCAAATTGTCCCACAAGCGAAAATGGCTGAAGGATCATCCGTCATGAATCATGTAACCGGCGTTGTAGTGTTACGCTACGTAAAAATAGTGGCTCGTTCAAAGAACGAGCCACTATTTTGGTTAGAGTTATGGTTTTGGCGGTGGCTTCCGATGCGACGGCGGTCCCGGAGGTTTTCCCCAATGCCCGCGATGCCAATGACCCTGACGGTCGCGATATCCAGGTGCCCATACATGCCCATGAGGGTTGTGTACTTCAAGTTTCCTGCATTCAAGGAATCAGAGGCGATGAAGTATGTGATTGCTGAAGCTCTTAATAGGTGCAGAGAAAAGGATTATCTGCTCGCTGTTGCGGGCTGCGACCCGAGGGATGGGTTAAGAAAAATCTATGAGAAATTCTTTAATTTAAAAAGTGGGATGGAAATGTACATAGGTGCCTTTTGTACCAGGCTTACCCTGAAGGATGAGGACTTTGAAAAAACACTCTATGTGGACATATCCATGGACTGAAAAGAAATAAGGGACCCCCGTGAAATTTCGACTTTTTATCCGATTACTTTCTTTGCCTAACGCAAGGCTGATTTTAACGAGGTCTCGAACTCCGCCTGGAATTTATCCGGGGACATACCAAACTTTTTCGAAGGCCGTAATGGCGTCGGTACCTTTTTTAACTGATTCTAACCAAGCTCTGGTAAACAAACGGGATGGTTCTATTAAATAATAGATCCGTCCCCAAAGTTATGTACCATCGTTAATGATGTATGGATACAGATTCAACAACCCTTGAGAAAATTATTTCCAGGTCGCGGAGAGCACTCGGAGCCAGTTTTTAAACGAAATCTTGGTAAGGGCTTCTTCATCAAATCCGCTCTTATACAAGGCCTCCATCAATTTTGGAAGCCCAGTGACATCACCGATCTCATTCAGAATTGTGGTACCGTCAAAATCAGAACCGATGGCCACGTGATCAACACCGATGCGCTCGGCGACGTATTGGAAATGGCATACCAAATCACTTAAAGGGGTCTCCGGGATCTTTTCTCCATCCCTTCGTAAGAACCTCACACTGAAATTGATGCCCACGATCCCGCCCGAAGCTCCGATGGCATCCAATTGTTTGTCCGTCAGATTTCGGGGCGATGGGCTAAGAGCATGTACGCAGGAATGGGTGGCTACAAGAGGGGACAGCGAGATCTTTTCAACATCCCAGAATCCTTTTTCATTAAGGTGAGAAAGATCGATTAGAATGCCCAGCTGGTTGCAAGCCTTCACCAATTCTATGCCAGCCTGGGTCAGGCCGGGTCCTCGGTCAGGAGTCCCTTGAACTCTCAGATCGACCCCATAGCCGAAGACATTGGGTCGGCTCCAGACAATGCCGATGGATCGGAGACCCTTAGCATAAAAATCGTCCAAAGAATCTAAACTCGGTTCAATCGCCTCTGCCCCTTCGAAGTGTATGATCGCAGCGAGTCTATCCTCTTCAAGGGCGGATTGGAGCTCTTTCATCGTACGAACCACCCTGAGTCTCCCCTCTGATTTGGCTTCGAGGTCAAAAAGGGTCTCTATCCCTTTTTTCGCCATCTCATGGGCATAGGAGAATTCAACCGGCTTCATGACACAGTCAACATTCGCCTGATGATTTTGACCGGTGCCCTTTTTGGGTTCCATGTTTGCAGTCAGAGGGGTAGGGATGAAGATAGAGAAGAATCCACCACCCCATCCACCCATTTTTGCCCTCGGAAGGTCGATATGACCGGTCTCCGTCTTTTCAAAAAAAGATCGTTGAGTTTGGTTCGGCAAATAGAATGCTTGGAGTGTATCATTGTGCCCATCCAGTATGGGTCGTTTATTCAGTGGCTTCATCTTTCCAATCCTTTCAAGCTTGAACAAGTATGTAACTTACTAATCAGTCCATAATAGAGAAGACATATTCTTCTGAAAATCTCCCCTACCCCCTCTTTTCCAAAGAGGGGTATTGTTCCTCCCTTTGGAAAAGGGAGGTGAGGAGGGATTTTATAAAAGAATGTCGCTATTATTATGGACTTAATAACCCACCAGTTGCACAAGTTTCGCAAGGAGGTAAGCTTCCAATGCGAGTAGTTTTATGCAACATCAAGGTTAAGAGAAATTATTATGCACCATTCGTCTTATAAAATACAATTGGCCTTCCAACACCAGGAATTTGTTAACATTGTCCTTTACATTTTGGGATGGGTATATTATAGCTCTCTCATAAAATGGAAACTGCAGAAAAAGTAAACAAAGGACTTAAAGGACTCGAAGAAAAGGTATTTGATCGCGGCCTATGTTCTGCCTGTGGGGCTTGCCTCTCCCTATGTCCTTATCTCCGTTCATGGAAAGGACGGGTCGTTAAGCTCGATCATTGCAATCTGGAGGAGGGGCGATGTTTTGCATACTGTCCCCGGACCGAAGTTGACCTGGATGGAGTCTACAAAAGCATTTTTGGAAAGACCTATGAAGAAATTGAAATGGGTCCTGTTAGAAGGATCTTGATGGCCCGGGCCAAGGATTCTCTTTGGACAAAGAAGGCTCAAACTGGAGGTGTGGTCTCTTGCCTGATTGATTTTGCTCTGCGAGAAGGAGTCATTCAGGCTGGAATTCTTACTCCCCGTGATGGCGATCTTCTCCCTCAGGGACGAATTATAAAAGGCCGCAAGGAAATCCTCAGTTGTGCTGGGTCAAGTTATGTTTCCGGTCCTACTCTGGAGGCATTGAATAGAGGCCCTTGGAAGGGAGATGAACGGATAGGAATAGTGGGTTTGCCTTGCCAGGTGCTCGCCCTGGCAAGAATGAAAACTTCAACACTTGAAAAGAGAACTCCTATAGACCGGGTGGATTTAGTGATGGGCCTCTTCTGCACCTGGGCTCTTGACTACAAACCATTGATGGCTTTCTTGAATGAACGAGTGGACGGCCGCCCAATAAAAAAGCTGAACATCACACCTCCTCCGGAAAGAATATTGGAGGTGACGTCTGGAGGAACATTATACAGGATACCTGTTGATGACATTCGATCTTTTATCCGGCCCAGTTGCCGGGTCTGCCTCGACATGACTGCTGAGCTCTCAGACATCTCCGTCGGAACAGTCGAAGGTAAGGAGGGTTGGAACACAGTGATTGTCCGCACGGCCAAGGGTGAGAATCTCTTAAAACGGGCTAAGAACGCGGGTGTCATTGAGACACGACCTCTACCCAAAGATAATCTGAGTCACCTTAAAGAAGCATCACTTCTCAAGAAGAGGCGGGCCCTCGATGCCCTCAAGGAAAAGGGAGGGATTGAGAAAGCCTACTTTACCCTCTCAGCCAATTTAATCAAACGCATCCTTTCAGAGGAGGCCACCCCATGAGGTCCATTGCCCAGAATGCTCCTGGGAAAACAATGCTATTAATGGGAAATGAAGCCATCGCCCGTGGAGCCCTTGAGGCAGGAGTGAAGGTGTGTGCCGCCTATCCAGGAAACCCCTCCTCTGAGATTATCGGCACCCTGGCCCAAGTCGCTAACGAAATGGGGCTCCATGTGGAGTGGTCGGTCAATGAGAAGGTTGCCCTGGAAGTGGCAGCCGCCGCTTCTTTTGCCGGACTCAGAGGCCTATGTGCCATGAAGCAAAACGGCCTCAATGTGGCTTCTGACTTCCTGCTCAACCTAAACCTTACAGGATGTAATGGAGGTCTCGTTCTGGTCGTTGCTGATGATCCAGCAGGAGTCTCTTCGAGCAATGAGGAGGATTCCCGTATCTTTGCCAAACTGGGAGACCTTCCTCTCCTGGAGCCTGCTCACTTCCAGGAAGCCAAGGAGATGACCAAATGGGCTTTCGAGATCTCCGAGCAGCTGGGGCTGCCTGTTCTCATTCGAAGTGTGACTCGGGTCTCCCATGCACGGGGAAATGTATGTCTTGATGAACTTCCCCAATCGAGTCCTAAACCGAGATTTGACACCTCTCGGCCCCGCACTGCTTTTCCTGCATCGCCTAATCACAAGATCCTCCATGAGAGGTTTAGCAGGGCTAAGCAGATGGTCGAGGGATCTCCGTTCAATCTCTACCGTGGTCCTGATCAACCCGAATTGATGGTGGTCACAAGCGGAAGCGGATGGATGTATTCATTGGAAGCAGTGGTCAATCTGAACGTTCAAGACAGGGTAGGTATTCTTAAACTGGGGACGACATGGCCCCTTCCTGAGAACTTTGTCCTCAAGCACCTCAAGCAGGCTGACCGGATCCTTTTTATCGAAGAGGTAGATCCTTTTTTGGAATACAACGTAAAGGAGCTATACGCCCAGAACTGTCTTGATCTGGGCCTCAAGGCCTTTTGTGGAAAGGTGAGTAAGGATGTACCCGATATCGGCGAACTCAACCCTGAGATCGTCACCCAAGCGATTCAGAATCTTATTCAAGTTCCTTATGAACCACGGCCGGCCGATTATGCGATGCGTGCCCATGAAGCTGGCGCTGAACTCGTCCCTGCAAGGGCACTTGGTTTCTGTGCAGGTTGCCCGCACCGGGCTACCTACTGGGCAGTGAAAGTGGCTCTCGCTTTAGATGGTCGAGACGGCGTCGTTCTCGGCGACATCGGTTGCTATTCCTTGGGATTAGGGCCTTCTGGTTTTGGACAGATGAAGACCTTGCATGCCATGGGTTCAGGCACTGGGCTCGCATGCGGATTGGGTCAGCTCAATCGCTTTGGGCTGGAACAGCCTGTGATCGCTGTCTGCGGTGATTCAACCTTCTACCACGCTGCTATGCCGGCCCTGGCCAATGCCTATTATAATGGAGCCAACTTCCTGCTTCTTCTTTTAGACAACAATGCAACCGCTATGACAGGTTTCCAGCCCCATCCAGGAACAGGTTCCACGGCCACAGGGAAAGAGGCTCCAGTGATCGATCTTAAGGCCATCTGCGAAGTTTTTGGGGCCCGTGTGGAGGTGGTTGATCCCTTTGACGTGGCGGCGACGGTTGAGGTCCTCTTGAAGCTCCTTCAAGAAGAGAAAGGGGTAAGGACCTTGATTCTCAAACGTGAATGCGCCTTGGTCAGTGCAAAGCGTCAAAAAAGACTTTACCTGGTTGAGGTTGACCAGGAACGTTGCCTGGGTGAAACTTGTGGTTGCAACCGGCTATGCACACGCATCTTCAAATGTCCTGGGTTGATGTGGGACAAGGCAGTTGGAAAGGCACGCATTGACGAGGCCATCTGCACGGGTTGCGGGGTCTGTAGTGAGATCTGTCCTGCTTCGGCGATCCGGAAGGAGGCGGCATAGATAGATGTTCATCTCAAAAGATCCCTTCAATGTCATCGTTGGTGGAGTGGGCGGACAGGGAAATGTTTTGGCCTCACAGATTCTGGGGGAGATGCTTGTCTCTCAGGGATATGTGATCACCATTGGGGAAACTTATGGTGCCTCCCAGCGGGGAGGAGCAGTCATGAGCCACTTGCGAATCTCAACCCAGGATCAATTTTCGCCCTTGATTCCAGAAGGGCAGTGCGATCTGCTCATAGCGCTGGAACCAGTCGAGGGGCTCAGGATACTTGACCACTATGGCAATCCAAGGGTGGTGGCGCTTCTCAACACTCGGCCCATTCAACCCATGGATGTCATCTCAGGGAATACGACTTACCCAGAGGTTTCCAAAGTGATTGCTAAGATAAAAGAACTGAGCAGACGGGTCTGGACGCTGAATGCCACAGAGCTTGCATTGGAGATGGGCGATCCCATCTTCTCCAACATCATTATGTTGGGGGCGCTTTGTGCCATTGAGGTATTGCCGATCCACCGACAAGGGTTCGAATTGGCGATTAAAGATCTGCTGCCTTCTCGAACATTGAATGAAAACATGAAGGCCTTTGATAAAGGAAGGGAGGTGGTCGAAGAGCTTCACGGAATATAAGTATTCTTACACTCCCGACCTGCACCAGCTCGGTACAGGTCGGAGAAAAAAGTGGACGATTATCTTTTGACCAGCCCGTATTTCTCAGCCACCTCTTTAAAGCCTGGGAGCGCCCTTTCGATCACCCTATTCTCGACAGCATAGGAGATTCTGAAATACCCAGGTTTCCCGAAACCCCTTCCGGGAACGGTCAAAATCCGTTTCGACTGGAGCTCTTTGATAAAGACCACATCATCCTCAATGGGAGCTTTTGGAAAGATGTAAAAAGCACCTTGTGGTTTGACCACCTGGTAACCAAATGCCTTTAAAGAACTATAAAGGAGGTCCCTTTTCTCCTCATAATCTCTGATCTTCACCGAATTCTTTTGGAGGGGAGCGACCAACCTCTGCATCAATGCTGGGGCATTGACGAAACCGAGAGTTCGGTTGGCAAAAATGAGAGCGGAGATCAGCTCGTCCGTTTCTTCGCAGAGGGGACTTACAGCGATATAACCGATCCTCTCTCCAGGAAGGGAGAGATCTTTGGAGTGGGAGGTCACCCGGATGGCATGGGGATAGTATAGGAAAGAGACCGGAAGTTCAGTCCCGTCGTAGACAATCCGCCTGTAGGCTTCATCAGTAAGGAGATAGAGGGTTTTTTGCAGCTCCCGACTTTTTCTCTTTAACAACTCCCCTAACCTTTCAATGGATTTCTGATCATAGACAACGCCGGTTGGATTGTTGGGAGAATTAATCAAGACGGCTTTTGTTCTCTTGCCGATCGCCCTTTCGATTTCCTTCAAGTTGAGAGAGAAGTCCTCATGGGTTTCGACCAATCGAATTTCACCACCACAATTGTCGATGTAATATTTGAATTCCATAAAGTAAGGGGAGGGAACAATCACCTCATCGCCTTCATCCAAAATGGCCTTCAAGGCGACATTAAGTCCACCGGCTGCCCCCACCGTCATCACGACGTGCTTCTCCCCAAACGGAAGGCCGGATTCCTCTGTAAGATATTGAGCGATCGCCTTTCTCGTCTCGCTGTAACCGCTGTTCGGCATGTAACGATGCATTCCGAGAATGGGTTGATCAGCGAGGGCTTTGAGTGCCTTCTTTAATGATGAAGGGGGTTCGAGATTGGGGTTTCCGATGGAGAAATCGAAGACATTTTCCTCGCCATAGAGTTGTTTTAATTCATCTCCTTCCTCGAACATTCTCCTCACCCACGAGGCACCTTCTAATGCGCCCTTCACCTTTTTTGAAATGGCCATTTTTCTATTCCCCTTTCTCTGATTTTTTCTCTTTGTTCCCCCCCAAAAAAATAAAAAAAGCCATAGAGTTGCCCCTATGGCTTTAAGAGAATAAAAAAGCCATGGGGCCTATTAGGTCACCCATGGCTTTCCATCCCGAGATCGGGATTGAATTTATGGGTGACCCTCTCTAAAATAAAAATAAAAGAAATAAAAGTTGAAAATCTTTTCCATCGTCTTTCCTTTGAATTGGATTAAAACATATCCGATCAGAATTGTCAAGGGAAATTTGACCCTTTGTCACTTAAACTTCAAAAGTGCATAGGTTTTGGTAAATTTAAACTTGAAAAGTGCATACCTAATTTCCTCGGTAGCAACCACGGCAGGTCATCAGCGATGACAATGAAAATCAGACGATGAAAATCAGACGATGAAAATCAATCATTCCCCCTCTCCCGCTGGCGGGAGAGGGTTGGGGTGAGGGTGGAGTTTAAATATATCCCCCTCACCTTCATCCTCTCCCCTTGGGGAGAGGAGATGAGAAGATATGCACTTTTGAACTTTAAACTATGCACTTTTCAATTTTAGCTAACAGGGAAATTTGGCCCTTGCGGCTACGCCAAGGTCCGCCCTTCAGGGCGGGGTCTAAACCACTGCTCAGGGTAAGTCTCGGCCTGCGGTAGGCAGGGCAGGCTGGCTGAGGCCTTTGACAATGCTCAAGGCTAAGTCCTGAGTGACATCGAAGGACTGAGCAAACCTCGGTATTTATTCCGGGGAGTCGAAGGGTTGACATTCTGGGGAAATCCCTTTAATATGGCCAAGATACAGATTATTAGGTTAAGGCTTAGGTTGAGGTCTAGAATAAATACACATAAAAAAAACACCCATTTCAAAGATGGGTCCCTGGAGTAATTAGGAGTAGGGTTTAACACTAAGAGTGAGAGATGGCTGGAGAAAAAAGACTGATCCGAACTAGAAATATCGGGTTTATGGCCCACATCGATGCGGGGAAGACTACCGTCACCGAGAGGGTCCTCTTCTATACAAGGAAGATCCATCGTATGGGGGAAGTCCATGAGGGGACTGCTGTAATGGATTGGATGCCACAAGAACAGGAAAGGGGAATTACCATCACTTCTGCAGTGACGACAGTCGAATGGAAAGGGAGCATCATTCATATCATCGACACTCCGGGTCATGTCGACTTCACTATTGAGGTGGAACGATCGCTCCGTGTGTTGGATGGGGTCATTGCGATCTTTAGTGCCGTCGAAGGGGTTGAGCCTCAATCGGAGACGGTATGGCATCAGGCAGACAAATACGGGGTTCCTAAATTGGCATTCGTCAATAAGATGGATCGAATCGGTGCAGATTTTTTCGGAACGGTGAAGATGATTGTTGAGCGCCTGGGAGCCCGCCCCCTGATCATTCAAATCCCCATTGGCATTGAAGATCGGTTTATTGGGATCATCGATCTCATTCGGTTGAAAGGAATCGTGTGGGATGAGCATAGCCTGGGTATTGACTTTAAAGAAATTTCCATTCCCAAGGAATGGAAGGAAATGGCCTCCCTTTATCGGGCCAGGCTGATCGAGTCCCTTGCCGAATTGGATGACCCGTTGATGGAGAAGTATCTCAATGGCGAAGAGATTTCAGAATCTGAAATGAAAGGAGCTCTGAGAAAAGCAACCATCTTGATGAAAGCCGTGCCGGTCTTATGTGGCGCAGCCCTGAGAAACCAAGGAATTCAGCCCCTCATTGATGACATTGTGGACTACCTTCCTTCTCCATTAGATGTTCCACCGGTTGAAGGGACAAATCCTGTAACAGGAGATAAGACAGGAAGGGTGGCACGGGATGAAGAATTTCTCACCGCCTTAGCCTTCAAGGTGATGATGGATGAAGGGAGAAAATTGGTTTATATCCGGATTTACTCCGGTGTCCTCAAGGTAGGGATGGGAGTTTACAACCCACGTTTGAAGAAAAGTGAAAAGATCTCAAGAATCTTCCAGATGCATGCCCACCAGCGTACCCGAGTGGAGGAGGCGAAGACTGGGGAGATTGTGGCCGTCATGGGATTGAAGGAGACCACGACAGGGGATACACTTTGCGACCCGGGTCATCCGATTGTCCTTGAACCCATCGATTTTTATAAACCTGTGATGTCCGTGGCAGTGGAGCCGAAGTCCAATCGAGATCAGGAAAAACTTGCCGATTCTTTGCTGAAGCTGAGTGAAGAAGATCCGACCTTTCATGTCAAGTCGGATGAGGATACCGGCCAGACGATCATATCGGGGATGGGAGAATTGCATCTGGATGTGTTGGTCAAGCGACTTTTTTCAGAATATCATCTCGAGGTGAATGTCGGGAGGCCTCAGGTCGTTTATCGAGAGACGGTGGAGAAAGAGGTGGAAGCCTCGGCCAAGTTCTTGAGAGAGATGGAAGATGTGAGACATTTTGCAGAGGTCTTCTTGCGTATCTCACCCAATGGACGAGGGAAAGGAATTGAGTTCCATTCTGAGATTCCCGAGAGAACCTTGCTGCCGGAGGGAATTCTCTCTATCGAAGGGGGAATCAGGGAGGGTTCCACAGTAGGGGTGATCATGGGGTACCCGTTGACGGATCTTCGTGTTACCTTGTTGAGGGCCGATGTGGACGCGGATCATCCATCAACTCTTGCTCTGAAGATCGCTGCATCCAATGCACTAAGGGAGGGCTGTCGAAAGGCCCAGCCGGTCTTATTGGAGCCGATGATGGAGGTCAACATCATCGTTCCAGAGGAGTTCATGGGAGAAGTTGTCGGTGATTTAAAGGCGAGAAAGAGTTCGGTGGAGGCAATCACCACAAAAGGCAAGATTACTTTGATTAATGCGATCTCGCCCCTGACCCGAATGTTTGGCTACTCCACGGATTTGAGATCCCTCACCCAGGGTCGAGGAACCTTCTCGATGCAATTTTCACGATATGACAAAATGATCAGTTAGAAATGGCTTTCAAATCCCCCCATCCCCCCTTTTCTAAAGGGGGGCCGTGAAAAAATCGGGACTGCAGGTCGGGTAGGAATATCTTCAAAGTTTTACAAATGCGGTCGTTTTGAAGGGAGAGGTAATAAGGTTCTGCAATTAGCGACGGTTATTGAAGTTTTTCATCGAGGGTAGTTAACGGGAAAATGTACCGCTGTAAAACTTTGGGAAGATTCCCGCCTGACGGCGGCTTCCCGGAAATCCGCCCGATATCCCTGCCCGTCCTCTCAACTCGAAGCAATTTTTTCACAGCTTCAGGGGGGATAGGGGGGATTACGGTGAGTTGAATATGAATATGGATGATAAGATTCTTCAACTCCTGAGGGAACGAAATTCAACCTTTCTTTCGGGTGAGGAGATCAGCCATCGATTGAAGGTGAGCCGGACGGCTGTCTGGAAAAGGGTGAAACGTTTGAGAGGTTTAGGGTACGAGATTGAGGCCTCCACACGATTAGGATACCGTTTGGTTCGATCCCCAGACCTCCTCACCCCAGCAGAAGTGAAGTCTGTCCTCAGTACGAAATGGATGGGAAAGGTGATCCACCATTTCCACGCTATCGATTCAACGAATTCAGAGGCCTATCAGTTGGCCCTCAGGGGCGCCCGGGAAGGAGAGGTGGTCATTGCGGAATCACAAAAAAAGGGGAGAGGGAGACTGGGGAGGTACTGGTACTCTCCCCCTTCTTTGAACCTTTATCTCTCCGTCATCCTTCGTCCCAAAATTCCACCTCAACAGGCCTCCCTCATCACCTTGATGGCAGCTGTGGCCACGGCAGATGCCATCCAGAAGTTTTCTGGCCTCCTTCCATTGATCAAGTGGCCTAATGATATCCTCATGAGAGGTCGGAAGGTGGCCGGGCTTCTCAATGAGATCCATTCGGAGATGGACCGCATCCATTTCGTGATTCTGGGAATTGGCGTCAACCTCAATATGGATGGGAAGATGTTTCCAAAAGCAATTCGTACAGTGGCCACGTCATTAAAGAACGAGATGGGACAGACGATTTCGAGAAAGGCCTTCCTCAGTTGCCTTTTGCAGGAATGGGAACGATGGTATGCGATTTTTTTGGAGGAGGGAGGTTCTGTTGTTCTGAAAGCATGGAAAGACTGGGCTCAAATCAAAGGGAGACAGGTCAAAGTCACTTCATTCGGGGAGACCCTGGTCGGGACTGCGGTCGATGTGGATTCGGACGGAGCCTTGATTTTAAAGACGAAGGATGGCCAGAAGAGGGTGGTTGCAGGGGATATTGAATATAGAATGTGGAAGGCGGAAGGTGGAAGGTAGAAATTAAGAAGTGGAAGGGCGGAAGTAGTTTTTGAATTTATCAACTATCTACTTTCCACTCTCCACTTTCTGAAAGGGAGGTTTTATGCTGCTCGTCATCGATGTGGGTAATACGAATACGGTCTTGGGAGTCTATGAGAGGGAGGTTCTGGTCGATCATTGGCGGATTGGAACGGAAAGGGAGAAGACCGCTGATGAATGGGGGATCCTCTTTCGAGATCTTTTCCAGTTCGATCAGATCGATATCCAAGATTTTGAAGGGATGATCATCTCCTCTGTCGTTCCTCCGGTCTTAGACATGTTACAGGGAATGGCAAATAAATATTTCCATGTGAAACCTCTGATCGTCGGGCCAGATATCGAGATCGGAATGCCCATCTTGTATGATCATCCATCAGAGGTTGGAGCAGATCGTATCGTCAATGCAGTGGCCGCTTTTGAGCGATATAAGAGATGTTTGATTGTGGTGGACTTTGGGACGGCGACCACTTTTGATTATGTTTCATCGAAAGGGGAATATATGGGGGGTGCGATCGCACCGGGTATTGGTATCTCATCAGAGGCTTTATTTGAGCGGACCTCTAAACTACCTCGGGTGGAAATTGTGAAACCAAAGCGGGCCATCGGAAAGAACACGATCCAAAGCATGCAGTCGGGGATTTTTTTCGGATACGTAGGGCTGGTCGATGAGATCGTCAGACGAATGAAGAAGGAGATGAAATCGAACCCCAAGGTCATTGCTACAGGAGGACTGGCAAGTCTGATTGCTGGTGAATCTGAAACCATTGAAGAAGTGAATGAATTTCTGACCCTCGAAGGACTGAGGATCATTTACGAAAGGAACCAAAAGAAAAAGAAGAAAAGATAGATCAAAAAAACATAACAGATCGCAAATAGAATGAAGAGGCCAATGGGATCAGGTTTTGCAATCCAGCAATCCGAAAAGGGCTGTTAAAAATTGTAATAATTCAAGACCCAATTTGCCACAACGTAATCGATAATTCTTGTTGACGTTTCCATTCAAAATCAGTAGAATTCCATCAAATCATACGGTATCAAATCAACCTCCCAACCCAACCTTAACCTTTTGGAGTTAGAAATGAAATGGGATTTCCAAAAGGTTCCGATATGAAGCCTCCGAGAGGTTCCTACCTCTTTGGAGGCCCAATACCATTCTAAAGCCAAAGTCTTATAAAAAGTTCCTTTTATCCATCCATTTATAAAACTTTAGAGGAGGACTCCATGACCACACAAGAAGTTAAACGCAAACTTACTACCATTTTCAGTTCCGATGTGAAGGGGTACAGCCGTCTCATGGGAGAGGATGAAGAATGGACCGTTCGGACACTGAATGTCTATAAAGACGTCATGGGAAACCTCATCCAGCAGCACCGGGGTCGGGTGGTGGATGCTACAGGGGATAATTTAATGGCGGAGTTCGCCAGTGTGGTGGATGCAGTGCAGTCTGCGGTGGAGATCCAGCAGGTGCTGAGGGCGAAGAACGCCCTGCTCCCTGAGACCCGGAGGATGGAGTTTCGGATCGGGATTAACCTTGGGGATGTGATTGAAGAAGGAGAAAGAATCTACGGGGATGGGGTGAACATTGCGGCGCGGTTGGAGGGGTTGGCCGAGGCGGGAGGGATCTGTATATCTGAGAGCGCCTACCAGCAGATCGAGAACAAGCTGCCTTTGAGGTATGAGTATCTGGGGGAACATCAGGTCAAGAACATTGCCAGGCCGTTGCGGGCTTACCGGGCGCAAATTGAGTCGGAGGCGACCGGTAAGGTGATTGGCGAGAAAAAGGTTAAACCCAGACAATGGCAGAGTGCTGCTATAGGTTTGGTGGTCGCTGTGATTGTGGTAGTCGCTGCTATTGTAATATGGAAACTATATACTCCTTCTGCTCCCAAACCAGAGGTTGCCTCCAAGGAGAAGATAACCGCCCCCCAACCTGAGAAACCTTCAGCAACTATTCCCACTGCCCCAGTTCCCTCAGTGGAAACAGCTCCTAAAGAAAAGGTAACACCTCCACCACCTGAAAAAGTCAGCAAACCTGCCCCTCCTCCACCTCCCAAAGAGGAGGTCGCTTCCAAAGAAAAGATGACCTTCCCCTTGCCCGACATTCCTTCTATTGCTGTATTGCCCTTTGTCAATATGAGTAAAGACCCGGATCAGGAATTCCTCTGTGACGGGATGACCGAGGAAATCATCACTGCCCTTTCCAAGGTACCCAGGCTGTTTGTGATCGCTCGAAGTTCGACCTTCACTTACAAAGGAAAGCCGGTGAAGGTCAAGCAGGTAAGCGAAGAGCTGGGTGTTCGGTATGTGCTGGAGGGAGGCTTTCAGAGGTCTGGTGACCGTGTTCGGATCACAGCCCAGTTGATCGATGCACTCACGGGTGATCACCTTTGGGCCGAGCGATACGAGCGTGATCTAAAAGACATATTTGCTCTACAGGATGAAATCACCATAAAGATCTTGACGGGCGTGCGAGTGAAGTTGACAGAGGGGGGAGAAGTTTCAAGTTCTGAAAAATATGCCGAAAAATATTATAGAGGGAAGCAAGGTCTCGATTGCTACTTGAAGCAGATGGAAGCGATTCGTTATATGGACCGTTGGACTATCGAGGGTAACAACTTGGCCCGGCGGATGACAGAGGAGGCTATTGCGATGTGTCCAGAGAATCCATTCAATTATGCTGGCCTCGGTTGGATCTACCATCATGATTATTGGCTGGGCAACACGAAGTCCCCCCGGGAGACTCTTGATAAAGCTATAGAACTTGCCCAAAAAGCCCTTGCCATGGATGATTCCATAGCCAGCGCCCACGCCTTATTGTGTCCTCTCTATCTCAGTAAAAGGGAGTATGACAAGGCGATTGCTGAGGGGGAACGGGCTGTGGCCCTCAACCCCGGTGCGACGAGTGCCATTGTCAATTATGCCGATACTCTAAGGTATGCAGGCAGGCCAGAGGAAGCCATTCCGTTATTCCAAAAAGCAATCCGACTCAACCCCCTTGGTCCATCCTATTTATATCGCCAATTCGCCGCTGTCCTCCGGGATGCGCGGCGGTTTGAGGAAGCGGTTTCGGCATTTAAGAAAGCAATTCAGCTTACACCTGATGATATTATTGCTCATCATGGCCTGGCGGCTACCTACATTATGATGGGCCGGGAGGAAGAGGCCCGTGCTGAAGCTGCAGAAGTTCTCAGGATAAATCCCAAGTTTTCAGTGGATTCTTATGTAAAGATACTTCCATATAAGGATCAATCAGAAACAGATAAAGTCGTTAACGCCTTGCGTAAGGCTGGGCTGAAGTGAGGCAATGGCATGACCACTCAAGAAGTTAAGCGTAAACTGGCTGCCATCCTAAGTGCGGATGTTAAAGGTTATAGTCGGCTCATGGGGGAAGATGAGAAAGGGACAATCCGGACCCTGAATTCTTACAGGGAAGTGATGGCAGACCTCATCCAGCATCATCATGGCCGGGTGGTGGATTCTACAGGGGATAATCTAATGGCTGAGTTTGCCAGCGTGGTGGATGCGGTTGAGTGTGCTGTGGAGATTCAGAAAGAGCTTAAAACCAGAAATGCTGAGTTGCCTGAAAATCGCAGGATGGAGTTTCGCATCGGGATTAACCTTGGAGATGTAATCGAGGAGGAAGGACGGATCTACGGCGATGGAGTCAACATCGCTGCCTGGATAGAGAGCCTATCCGAAGGGGGGGCATCTGCATCTCTAGGACTGCGTTTGATCATGTTTGGAATAGACTAAACCAATGAAGTGGTGAGAGAGAAGCGAAGAAGCAAGGGTTGCATAGACCCCAAAGAGCGAATTGCAGCATTGCAATCCTGAGTTTGGCCGAGATAACTGGGCTTGACGAAACTACACGGGCGGTATACCATTATAGAAAAAAGGTATACTTTTCCGGAGGGAGAAAAAATGGCCAAAGTGACGGCTAAATATCAAATTACCATACCCCCAAAGGTGAGAAAAGCACTTGGCATTGTTCCGGGTGTGGAGGTGGACATCACAAGAGAAGGGGACAAGTATATTCTCGTTGCGGATCCCGTTACGGCCATCAAGAGGAAATGGCGGGGACAATACAAAAACGGGGTCACTACGATGGAATATCTCGATGAGGTCAGAGGACGGGTCCGTTGAGAATTTGCGTGGATACGACGATCCTTTTGGACATATTGAAGGACGAGTATAGAGCCTATCAGGATATGCTGTATATGGCTATTGCGGAAGGCGAAGACCTTGTTGCCCCTTCGGTGGTCTATGGGGAACTGATTCCCCAGTTTCAAGGAGACATCAAATCATTGCAGCAGTTCCTAAAGGAGCACAGGATCGACGTCTATCCTTTGGATATGGAATCGGTTGCCATGGCGGCCAATGCTTGGATGAAATACTTGAAGAGAAGGATAAGAGTGCGGTGCCCACAATGTGGCTACGAGATAGAGAAGAAGGAGCATTTGCTTTCCGATTTTTACATCGGCGGATTTGCCCTGGCCAGATGTGATACCATTTTGACAAGGGACCGCGGCATCTATCGAAAGTACTTCCCGCAGTTGAACGGTTACCAGGGTTGCCTGAGCAAGGGGCCGTTCTCTTCCGTCTGAGTCTCCCAGCATTCCAATCAAAAAAGAAAGTGGTGGCTTGCAAGAATGCAATTTACTCAAGCGCTTCTCACCCCAGCAAGATTGCGTGAATTGCCCCCTATGAGAGATAGATTTCTCTATCTTCCCTTCCCTCCTTCTTATGTGATCCCATGTTCTCTTGACTTTTTCAATTGGGATTGGTAACGTAAGACCAGAATTTCTTTCTAAAAACTCATCCTCTCAAGCTGATTCTAATCTCAACCTTTTGGAGTGGGTTATGAAGTTGAAAGTCCAAAAGGCGCCGATATAGAGCCCTCAAGAGGTGCTAAAAAACCACCGGAGGCTTTTGAACCACTCTATAAGACTAATATTTTTCAAAGAATTGTTCCTCTTAAACACGTTTTAAATTTTAAGAAGAGGATGATATGACCACCCAAGAAGTTAAACGCAAACTCACTGCCATCCTCAGTGCGGATGTGAAGGGGTATAGCCGCCTCATGGGTGAGGATGAAGAGTGGACCGTTCGGACACTGAAGGGATATAAAGACGTCATGGGAAACCTCATCCAACAGCACCGGGGTCGGGTGGTGGATTCTACAGGGGATAATCTAATGGCTGAGTTTGCCAGTGTGGTGGATGCGGTGCAGTGTGCGGTAGAGATCCAGCAGGTGCTGAGGGCGAAGAACGCCCTGTTGCCAGAGAACCGGAGGATGGAGTTTCGGATCGGGATTAATCTTGGGGATGTGATTGAAGAGGGAGAAAGGATCTACGGGGATGGGGTGAACATTGCGGCGCGGTTGGAGGGGTTGGCCGAGGCGGGAGGAATCTGTATCTCGGGGAGCGCATACGAGCAGATAGAGAACAAGCTGCCCTTGAGGTACGAGTATTTGGGGGAGCACGAGGTGAAAAACATTGCCAGGCCGGTTCGGGTGTACCGGGCACAGATAGAGCCGGAGGCCGTCCCCGAGAAAAAGGCTAAACCCAGGCAATGGCAGAAGGCTACTGTAGGTTTAGTGGTCGTAGTGATTGTGGTAATTGCTGCTGTTGTGATATGGAGGTTTTACACTCCCTCTGCTCCTAAACCGGAAGTTGTCCCTAAAGAAAAGGTAACAGCAGCTCAACCCGAAAAGCTCCCAGCAACTTTGCCTCCTTCCGCAGAAGTCGCCCCCAAAGAAAAAGTAACGGTTTCACCCGAAAAAGTCTCCAAAACAGTTACTCCTCCACCTCCCAAAGAGGAGGTCGCCTCCAAAGAAAAGATGGCTTTCCCCTTGCCCGAGGAGCCTTCTATTGCAGTGCTGCCTTTTGTGAACATGAGCGAGGACCCAAAGCAGGAATTCCTGAGTGACGGGCTCACCGAGGAAATCATCACCGGTCTCTCCAAGGCCCACCACTTGTTTGTAATATCTCGACAGTCAAGCTTTTCCTATAAGGGCAAACCTGTGAAGGTCAAGCAGGTGAGCGAGGAGCTTGGGGTTCGGTATGTGCTGGAGGGGAGCGTTCAAAGGTCTGGCGACCGCATCCGTATTACTGCGCAGTTGATCGATGCCCTCACAGGACGGCACATCTGGGCGGAACGTTACAATCGTGATCTAACAGACCTATTTGCCCTGCAGGATGAGATCACCATAAAGATTCTGACGGCCATCCGAGTGAAGTTGACAGATGGGGAGCAAGTATCAAGTTACGAAAAATATTTCAGAGGGAAGCAAGGTCTCGATTGTTATTTGAAGATGTTGGAAGTGCGCAAATACACTACCAGACACACTGCCGAGGACATCAATGTGGGTGGCCGGATCGCAGAGGGACTGATTGCGATGTGTCCGGAGAATCCCATGACTTATGTCACCCTTTCCGGCTTCCACTGGATGATGTATTGGCTGGGCCCGGCACAGTCCCGTCGGGAGTCCGTTGAGAAGGGGATAGAAATGGCTCAAAAAGCCATTGCCTTGGATGATTCGCAAGCAGCGGGCCACTCCCTGTTGGGTCTGCTTTATAACCTCAAGAGGGAATATGACAAGGCGATTGCTGAAGGGGAAAAGGCTGTGGCCCTCGACCCGGGCGGTGCGATGGTCAATCAGGGTCTTGCCATGAGTCTGTACTATGTCGGCCGGTCGGAAGAAGCCATTCAATTGTTCCAAAAGGCCATTCGACTCGACCCCGTCGGTTCGAGCGGTCTGTACCATAACTTCGGCCACGCCCTCCGGGTTGCAGGGCGCTATGAGGAGGCGATTTCGGCATACAAGAAGTCGCTCCAGCGTGAGCCTGATAATATCTTCGCCCACACGGGCAAGGCTGCTACGCACATCATGATGGGCCAAGAGGAAGAGGCTCGCGCTGAAGCCGCTGAAGTCCTGAGAATAAATCCGAAGTTCTCACTGGATTCCTTCGCAAGATCACTCGCATTTAAGGATCAATCGATGAGTGACAATTACATTGGGGCGTTGCGCAAGGCGGGGCTGAAGTGAGTGAAATAGCATAGCGCATAGAGCAAAGCGCATGGCGGAAGCATAAAGAGGATTTCATGACCGCCCAAGAACTTAAACGCAAACTCACGGCCATCCTAAGTGCCGATGTGAAGGGGTATAGTCGTCTCATGGGAGAGGATGAAGAATGGACCGTTCGGACACTGAAGGTCTATAAAGACGTCATGGGAAGCCTCATCCATCAGCACCGGGGTCGGGTGGTGGATTCTACAGGGGATAACCTAATGGCTGAGTTTGCCAGTGTGGTGGATGCAGTGCAGTGTGCTGTGGAGATTCAGAAAGGACTTAAAACCAGAAATGCTGAGCTTCCCGAGAACCGGAGGATGGAGTTTCGCATCGGTATTAACCTTGGGGATGTGATTGAAGAAGGAGAAAGAATCTACGGGGATGGGGTGAACATAGCAGCCCGGATAGAGAGCCTATCCGAAGCAGGTGGTATCTGTATATCAGGAACTGCTTATGATCATGTGGAGAATAAACTATCTCTGGGATATGAGTATCTCGGGGAACAAATCGTCAAGAATATTACGAGACCGGTACGAGTCTACCGAGTTGTTATACGACCAGAAGTTGCACGCGAAATGGATAAGAAGCTTGAGCTGCCGAAAAAACCTTCAATCGCCGTCCTTCCTTTTATAAATATGAGCGGAGATCGGGAGCAGGAATATTTCAGTGACGGGATTACTGAGGACCTTATCACCGATCTTTCCAAGGTTTCTGGTCTTTTTGTTATTTCCCGAAACTCTGTCTTTATCTACAAAGGGAAGGTGGCGAAGGTGCAAGAAGTGGGTCGGGAGCTTGGTGTCCGGTTCATCCTTGAAGGAAGCGTCCGCAAGGTCGGAAACCGCGTCAGAATAACCGCTCAGCTGGTTGACACCATTACGGGAGGTCACCTGTGGGCAGAACGATACGACCGTGAACTCACGGATATTTTTGATTTACAGGATGAAGTCACCCGGGAGATAGTAGCCGCCCTGTCTTTAAATCTCACCAAGAGTGAAGAAGACAGGTTGGCTCGCCGGGACACGGACAGCCTGGCGGCTTATGACCATGTCTTGCGGGGGGTGGAGCATCATTGCAGATACACAAAAGACGCGAACGCCCAAGCCCAGGTGCTATTTCAAGAAGCCATTGATTTAGATCCTGGATATGCCTTGGCATATTCCTGGCTAGGGTTGACCGTCTTGCACAGTTGGACGCAGGGGTGGAATCAAGACCCTCGGGCATTAGCCGATGCCTTTGAATTAGCCCAAAAAGCTATAGCGTTGGATGATTCAGTAGCGGAAGCACATCGAATTCTGGCGGACGTTTATCTTTACAGAAAGCAGCATGACGAGGCGATCAGAGAGCTCAAGACCGCTATAGCACTTAACCCTAACTACGCTGATGCTTTCGCAGGGCTCGGCGACGTTCTCAATTGGGCTGGCAGGGCGCAGGAAGCTATTGATTTCATAAAGACCGCAATCCGCCTAAACCCCCACCATCATGCCTGGTACTTCTATATATTAGGACTATCTTATCTTGCACTATATCGCATTGATGAGGCAATGGAAGTCCTTAGGCGAGGTTTTATTCGTAACCCCGATTTCCTTGGTATCCATTTGGCCCTGGCTGGCTTGTATGCTGAGATAGGCCAAGGAGAAAAGGCTCGGATTGAGGTGGAAGAGGTATTGAGGATAAGTCCTCATTTCTCTTTGAAAGTATTTCAGGAGATGGTTCCTACAAAAAACGTTGAGATGATTGAAAGAATGTTAGATCTTCTTTGCAAAGCTGGGCTGCCAGAATAGCGGGATAGATTGTGTTTCATCGAAAGGGCCTTTCGTGAATACAGAACAGACAAAGCGCAAACTAACTGCCATCCTGAGTGCAGATGTGAAGGGGTATAGCCGCCTCATGGGAGAGGATGAAGAGTGGACCGTTCGGACACTGAAGGGATATAAAGACGTCATGGGAAACCTCATCCAGCAGCACCGGGGTCGGGTGGTGGATGCTACAGGGGATAATTTAATGGCTGAGTTTGCCAGCGTGGTGGATTCGGTGCAGTGTGCGGTGGAGATCCAGCAGGTGCTAAGGGCGAAGAACGCCCTGTTACCTGAGAACCGGAGGATGGAGTTTCGGATCGGGATTAATCTTGGGGATGTGATCGAAGAAGGAGACAGAATCTACGGGGACGGGGTGAACATTGCGGCGCGGTTGGAGGGGTTGGCCGAGGCGGGAGGGATCTGTATCTCGGGGAGCGCATACGAGCAGATAGAGAACAAGCTGCCCTTGAGGTACGAGTACCTGGGGGAGCACGAGGTGAAGAACATTGCCAAGCCGGTGCGGGTATACAGGGCGCGGATAGAGCCGGAGGCTGTCCCCGAGAAAAAGGCAAAACCCAGCCAATGGCAGATGGCTACTGTGGGTTTGGTGATAGGTGTGATTGTGGTAGTGGCTGTCATAGTTATCTGGAAATTTTACATTCCTTCTGCTCCCCAACCGGAGGTTACTCCAAAGGAGAAAACTGTAGCTCCCCAAACTGAAAAGGCACCAACAGTCGCACCTCCTTCAACAGAAGTTGCTCCTAAAGAAAAGGTAGTGCCTCCATTACCCGAAAAGGTCACAAAACCTGTTCCTCCTCCACCTGCCAAAGAGGAAGTTGCTTCCAAAGAAAAGCTGGCTTTCCCACTTCCCGATCTGCCTTCGATCGCCGTGCTACCTTTCGTGAACATGAGCGAAGACCCAAAGCAGGAATTTCTAAGCGACGGGATCACCGAGGAGATCACCACTGCTCTCTCCAAAATCCCACGCTTATTTGTGATATCCAGACAATCAACCTTTTCCTATAAGGGCAAACCTGTGAAGGTGAAGCAGGTGAGCGAGGAGCTTGGGGTTCGGTATGTGCTGGAGGGGAGCGTTCAGAGGTCCGGCGACCGAATTCGGATTAATGCCCAGTTGATCGATGCGCTCACAGGACGCCACATCTGGGCGGAACGTTACAATCGTGATCTAACAGACCTATTTGCCCTACAGGAGTAGATCACCATAAAGATCTTGACGGCCATCCGAGTGAAGTTAACGGAGGGAGAACAAGCCTCAGGTGTCGAAAAATATTACAGAGGAAAGCAAGGTCTCGATTGTTATTTGAAAATAATGGAAGGGAGTAATTACCTTTCGGGTGGCAATATTAAAGACACCCAGGTGGCTCGGCGGATCGCAGAGGAGGCGATGGCGATGTGCCCAGAGAATCCAGTGGCTTATCTCCTAATGGGTCAGCTTCACTCGATGGAGTATTGGCTGCGCCTTGGGAAGTCCCTTCAGGAGTCTATTGAGAAAGGTATGGACTTGATACAGAAAGCCCTTGCAATGGACAATTCCCTCTGTGATGCGCACTGCTTATTGAGTAATTTCTATAGCCTAAAAAGGGATCATGAGAAGGCGATTGCTGCAGGGGAACGGGCCGTGGCCCTGGAACCAGGAGGGGCGCATGCCCATTTTGCGTATGGCATGAGTCTGAATTATGGAGGTCGGTCGGAAGAAGCCATTCCAGTGTTGCAAAAAGCAATCCGGTTGAACCCCTTGGGTGAAACCGGTAGCTTTGTGCAACTCGGCCACGCGTACCGGGTGACGGGGCGGTTTGAGGAAGCGGTTTCAGCATATAAGAAGGTGCTTCAGCGTTCGCCTGATAATATTTTCGCCCATTATAGCCTGGCGGCTACGTATATTTGGTTGGGCCATGAGAAGGAGGCCCGCGTTGAAGCTGAAGAGGTTCTCAGGATAAACCCCAAGTTCCAACTGGATTATCTTACAAAAGGAAGTGTATGGAAGGATCAATCCGTAGTAGACAATCTTGTTGATGCCTTGCGCAAAGCGGGGTTGAAGTAAACCCCGTTAGAAAGGATGGGGTTTTAAACCCGATGCTTGTTCCAAAAGGAATTTTATCTCTAACCCCGCTGTAAGCAGCGAGGCTTTCTAACGGGGTAAATGAAATAGCAAAGCGCATGGCGGAAGCATAAAGAGGATTTCATGACCACCCAAGAACTTAAACGCAAACTTACTGCCATCCTCAGTGCGGATGTGAAGGGGTACAGTCGCCTCATGGGGGAAGATGAGAAAGGGACAGTCCGCACCCTGAATGAGTACAAAGAGGTGATGACTGGCCTGATTCAGCATCACCATGGTCGGGTGGTGGATTCTACAGGGGATAATTTAATGGCAGAGTTTGCCAGTGTGGTGGACGCAGTTGAGTCCTCTGTGGAGATTCAGAAAGAACTTAAAGCCAGAAATGCTGAGTTGCCTGAAAATCGCAGGATGGAATTTCGGATTGGTATTAACCTTGGGGATGTGATTGAGGAGGAAGGCCGGATTTATGGGGATGGGGTCAATATTGCTTCTCGGATAGAGAGCCTATCCGAAGCAGGAGGCATCTGCATTTCAGGAACCGCTTATGACCATGTGGAGAATAAACTATCTCTGGGATATGAGTATCTCGGGGAGCAGACCGTCAAGAACATCACAAAACCAGTGCGGGCGTACCGAGTTCTGATGAGGCCCGAAGCGGCTGGCAAGGTAATTGGCGAGAAAAAGGTTAAACCCAGACAATGGCAGAGGGCTACTGTAGGTTTTGTGGTCATCGTGATTGTGGTAGTCGCTGCTTTTGTGATATGGAAACTTTATACTCCTTCTGCTCCTAAACCGGAGGTTGTCCCTAAAGAAAAGGTAACAGCAGCTCAACCTGAAAAGCCCCCAGCCAATGTGCCTCCTTCAGCAGAAGTCGCACCCAAAGAAAAGATGGCGGTCCCAAAATCCGAAAAAGTCTCAAAAACAGTGACTCCTCCACCTCCCAAAGAGGAGGTTGCTTCCAAAGACAAGATGGCTTTCCCGCTACCCGATAAACCTTCTATTGCCGTGCTCCCATTTGTCAACATGAGCGGTGATGCCAAGCAAGAATACTTCAGTGATGGGTTAACCGAGGAAATCATCACAGCACTATCAAAGACGCCAAAACTGTTTGTGATTGCCCGGAACTCCTCCTCTGTCTACAAGGGAAAGGCAGTCAATGTTCAACAGGTGAGCCGGGAGTTAGGAGTTAAATATGTTCTGGAGGGGAGTGTCCGAAGCAGTGGGAACCAACTGCGCATAACGGCTCAGCTCATTGATGCGACGACCGGGAGTCACCTGTGGGCAGAGCGCTATGATCGAGAACTGAAAGACATATTTGCGTTACAAGATGAAATCACGATGAAGATCCTGACCTCGCTCCAGGTGAGCCTGGCGGATGGGGAGATGGGTCGCACGCAAGCCAAAGGTACTAACAATCTTGATGCTTACCTTCTGTTCCTTCAAGGGCAGGGGGAGGCAAGGCGCATGAATAAGGATGGCAATTTCCTAAGTCGACAGATGGCGCAGCAAGCGATTGCCCTTGACCCGAAGTATGCATTGGCCTACAGTCTCTTGGCCAATTCATATATGGCTGAGGTGGTGCTCGGGATCAGTGAAGACCCACGGCTGTCTCTCAAGAAGGCTATGGAACTGGTACAAAAAGCTATAGCCCTGGATAACTCCTTGGCTTTGCCACATGGTTTGTTGGGTTGGATATACACATTGATGCTGCAACATGATAAGGGCATTGCAGAGTGTGAGCAAGCTGTCAAACTTGAACCTAATTCGGCGCTAGCCTATTTCCGTCTGAGTTTGGCTCTTAGGTATGCGGGTAGACCCAAGGAAGCGATTACGGCGTGCAAAGAGGCGATACGTCTCGATCCGATCCCTCCAGGTTTTTACTACCAGAACATAACACATTTGTATTGCTTAACGGGGCAGTATGAGGAGGCGATTAAAGTAGGTAAGGAAGCTACTCGTGTAGAACCTAATAATTTTACTGTCCGTGCCTTCCTTACCGTCGCTTACAGTCTACATGGTCGGGAAGAAGAAGCTCGTATTGAAGCTGCAGAAGTCCTGAGGATAAATCCAAAGTTCTTGATAGACTCCTGGGCAAAGACGATGCCGTATAAGAACGAAGCAGACAAGGAACTGACTATCGGCGCTTTGCGTAAGGCGGGGCTGAAGTGAATGAAAAAGCCTTGCAACAAACTCCCTCTCCATTTAATCATGCACATTTCTACCCGGAATGATTACCAATCGGAACTATCTTAGAGTGGAAACTTGTGAAATCGTCAATCGAAGGTTAACCTTACAACGGCTAATATCTGGCAAGTCGAGTTTCGGCCTTTCTTAATTAGAATCTGTCCATAAAGTCTGTTACTCCGTCATGCCGGACTTGATCCGGCATCCAGAATCTTCTGAAAACACTGGATTCCGGCTTTCGCCGGAATGACAACCTTTTTGGATACTCTTAATTTATGGACAGACACTAATTATTCTCCTTTTATCGCGCCCTATTCCAACATTCCATTATTCCATGATTCCATCATTTATTTTCTTTTTTATACCACTCCACAAACCGTTTAATTCCCTCCTCCATTTTGACCTTGGGTTGATAGCCCAGCATCCGCTTCGCTTTGGAGATATCGGCATAGGTGACGGAGACATCTCCGGGTTGGGATTCCAGCATCTCGACATTCGCCTTCTTTCCCAGGGCTTCCTCAATCAAATGGATTAATTCCTTGAGCGCGGTCGTTTGGGATTCTCCGAGATTGTAGATTTCAAACCCTCTATGACGCTGGATAACAGCTATGATTCCTTCGATCAGGTCGTCGATATAGGTATAATCCCTCCGGGAAGAACCATCTCCGTATATCGGAATCTTTCCACCCTGGTCAACCAATCGGGTGAATTTATGGATGGCCATTTCGGGCCTTTGTCTCGGGCCATAGGCAGTAAAAATTCGGAGGCAGGCGATATTCATTCCGTAGAGATGATGATAAGAATAGCAGAGAAGTTCCCCAGCCCGTTTAGTGGCTCCGTAAGGTGAGATGGGTTGGATATCGAGGTCCTCTTCGGAGAATGGGATTCTTTGGTTTTCTCCATAAACAGAGGAAGAGGAGGCGAAAACGAAATCCTTGACCCCGTATTCCTTGCAGGCTTCTAAGAGGACGATCATCCCCCTGATGTTCACATCTTGGTAGAGCAATGGCTGCTCGATGGAGGGTCTTACCCCGGCCCTCGCAGCCAAATGGATGACGAAGTCAATCCGATTTTTCTTGAAGATCTCCGCGAGATGTTCATGGTTCCGAATATCTCCGGTGATGAGTTCGAACCACTGCGGAAATTCCTTTACCATTTCTTCCACATTCTTGACTTTTATATTGGGATCATAAAAGCTATCAAAGTTGTCGATACAAATCACATGGTATCCATCTCTCAGAAGGCGTCCACAAAGATGAGAGCCAATAAAACCTGCTCCTCCGGTGACAAGGATATTTTTCATTTCCCCATCTCTCTTCCTTAAAGGAAACTTTTGTTGCATTCGAGCTTAATCTTGAATGTCAAAACTCAAATACGCTATGCGCAAAGCGCTACGCGCTGAGCGCACTTTTACCCCGTTAGAAAGCCCCGGCATTTATGCCGGGGATGTTATAAATAGAAAGCATCAGCTCCTTGTAAAGGCGGGGTCAAAGTCCCACCTTTCTAACGGGGTTTACTTGGTGGAGGATACTTTACCAATAAACCGAGACCAAATGCAATCAAAGGCAATACGAAAATAGTTTTCATTGCCATAGGTACCCCCCAAATATCTGCAATCGTCCCGAGGAGGGTAACCCCGATTCCTCCTGTTCCAATGGCGAACCCGACCATCAACCCAGAGGCCATTCCCAAATGCTGGGGGAGGAGGCCCTGGGCCATAACGGTGGTAAGGGCAAATGAAGAGATTAGCACCATTCCTGCAATCCCTAATACGACGAAGGCCATCAGACCAGTCGTATTATAGAAAAGAAGAAGGATAGGAAATGTCAAAATCAAGCTGATCAGAAGGAAATTTTTATGGCCCCATCGATCAGCCAACGGGGAACCGATAAGCGTCCCTAAGGCGCCGGCCATCAGAAAGGTTGAGACGAGCTTCCCTGCATAAAGGGGATCCCCTTTAAGATAATTAATGTAATAGAAAGGGATGTATGACACTAACCCTAATTGGGTCCATGATCTCACAGTGACGACGCTGATTAGAAGGAGAAGCGTAATCTTTTGGTTTTTAGAAAGAGGCTTTTTCGTCTCCTTCTTCGCCCGTGTAAAGGCGGACCACACTGGGGTAGTGAGCCATGAGATGGAAAAGAATAAGATGGCCGCCATCAGAATTCCCGGTCCAATCATAACTAACGTGCCCTTCAGACCCAAAGAGGTAACGAGTGTGAGTGCCCATACCGGACCAAGAGCAATCCCTAAACTCCCGCCTACCGCAAAGATCGACATTCCTGTTGCCTTTTTATCGCCCGTGAAAAAGTGAGCTGTTTTGAACCCCTCCGGATGGAAACTCGCAACCCCGAAGCCGCTGACAATGACACAGATGAGCAGGAGATAATAATTGGGGATGAGGCCGGTGAGGGACATTCCCAGACAGGCAATGAAAGGGGCCAAGGGAAGAAGCCATCCGATGGGGCGTTTGTCCGAAAGAATTCCGAATGCGGGCTGAATGACGGAAGAGGTCAGATTGCCGAAGAGAAGAATTATCCCCGCCGTCGTGTAGGAGAGGTTCATGACCTCTTTGAAAAAAGGGAGAAGGGCAGGGAGGGCCCCTTGATTCACATCGGTAACCAGATGGCCAGCGCTGAGAATCGCTAATGCCTTTTTGTTTATCTTCATCGTCGTCCTCTATTATAAGTTATCATTATTGATAGTAAGGATAGTTTTGTCAAACTACAATTAGAAAGGTTATCCCCTCTCTGAAAAGACCACATTTTTTCATTAAGTGGAGTGTGTTTTATAGATTCTTACATATTTAAGTCTGAGAATTTCTTTCTAACATTTTGGCCCCCTCACCCCCTCCCTCTCCCCGTTGGGGAGAGGGAGGGGGTGAGGGGAAATTTCAAATATCTTTGGTTAGACTTTTGATCATTTTTTGGATATGATTAACAAATTAAAGGGATCCAGGGTTCAAGTGGCCTTTCAACTGCGGAATGCAGAATGCGGAATAAGAACTCCGAAATCCGCATTCAGAAGAACCCTTGAACCGTCAAATCCTTATTAATACAAACGCAATAATTCCTTTTACCCCCCCACCCATCCCTCCCCCTCAAGGGGGGAGGGTGAGGGTGGGGGTGATGTCATTTTATTTAATGCGTTTGTATTAGTTATCTTGGAAGAAGGAATTTTATGAAGATTGCCATTTCTGGAAAGGGTGGAGTAGGGAAGACGACGCTCGCAGGGGTGATGGCCCGGATTTTGGCTGATCAGGGCAAGAAAGTTCTTGCCATCGATGCCGATCCGGATTCCAACCTTGCTTCTGCGATCGGCCTTCCGAGAGAGATCCTGACAAAGCTCACTCCCATTGCTTCTATGACCTCCATGATCGAGGAGAGAACCGGAGCAAAAAAGGGAACCTTTGGTTCTATGTTCAAACTCAATCCAAAAGTGGATGATATTCCTGATGAGATGGGAGTGAATTATCGGGGTATAAAACTCCTACTGTTAGGCTGCATCCCCCAGGGAGGTGGGGGCTGCTTCTGCCCAGAAAATGTACTTTTGAAAAACCTGATTCGCCATCTTCTGGTTCAGCGGGAGGAAGTCCTCATTATTGATATGGAAGCAGGTCTGGAGCACTTAGGGAGGGGAAGCACGGGATATGTGGATGCCCTGATTATCGTCGTAGAACCAGGCCAAAGGGCCATCAATACGGCCAAACAGATCAAAAAATTGGGGGAGGATTTGCACATTAAGAATATAATGATCGTTGGAAACAAAGTCGCTTCAGCCGAAGATCGAAAGATCATTGAGGAGAGCCTTTCCGATTTCCCAGTATTAGGCCATATGAGTTTTAACCCGATGGTTCTTCAAGCAGACAGGGAGGGGAGGTCTCCCTATGACATTGACGAAAAAATCAAAGAGGAGGTAGCGGGAGTCCTCAATGAATTAGAGAAAAGAATCTAATCATAAGGAATAATGGAGAAGTAAAAGATTAAGGCTAAGGTTAAGGTTAAGAAATTCTCAACCTCAGCCTAAACCTCAACCTGTTGTGAAGCGAAGCTGAGCTCATTTTATGATCCGGACGATCTTTGTTTGGTCTTGCATTGTCGTCGCCACGTTGGCGCTCGGGCTTTTAGTTTTCATCACCTACCCCTTTGACCGAAAGGGGAGAGTGGCCCATTGTTATGCAAGGCTCTGGGGAAGGGCAGCCCTTCTGGCCAATCACGTGAAGGTAAGAATGGAGGGATTGGAGCACCTAAATGGAAAGGGGCCCTATATCTTTATGTCGAACCACCAAGGGAGTTATGATATCTTTGCTTTGCTGGGCCACCTTCCTTTTCAGTTTAAGTGGTTGGCCAAGAAGGAACTTTTCTCCATTCCTTTTTTTGGTTGGGCAATGGCCGCAGCTGGCTATATTAGTATTGATCGAGAAGGGACCCGGCAGACAGTTAAGGCCCTGAGCGAGGCTGCCGAAAAGATTCGGGATGGGATGTCAGTGGTGATCTTTCCTGAGGGATCAAGGAGTCCGGACGGTTCGATTCAGCCTTTTAAGAAGGGGGGATTCACTCTGGCGATCAAATCAGGAGTTCCCATCGTGCCCATCGCGATCATCGGAAGCCGGGATATCATGCCAAAGGATAAATTGACCGTCGCCTCCGGGGAGATTCGGATATGGATGGGGCATCCCATCGAGACCGAAAATTATTTTTTGAAGGATCGGAAGTCGTTAATGGAGAAGGTGAGCAAAATCATCTCCAAGAATTTTAAGTTGATACGTTCGACGGCGCCAAACCCCGATTTTTAAATCGGGGTAAAAAGCGCCGCTCAGTATCAACCCTGAGCATACCCCGGGCTTCAGACCGGGGAGTCGAATGGGTTGATTTCTTCACCCTCACCCCATCCCTCTCCCACCCAGAGGGTGTCTAATAATGATGAAGGAGGGTAGGTTCCGGGTGGACAAGCGGTCAGGTTCCTTAGCTTTAGAATGCGGTCGTTTAAAGTTATGGGTAATCGACCTTCTTAGAAATTTGGTTCTTTTCATGGGCTTGGAGCCCTGAGGCCGAGCGATAAAAGGTTTCCGCTCTAAAGCTTCGTCACCCGACCGCTTGTCCTGTGTTACAACGGGAGTAGTTTCTCGTTGATTACAACTCAGTCTCCCAGGGAGAGGGGGTATCTGCGAGAGAAGACCATGATTGAAGATTCCATCAAAGAGAGGTTGATGCGTGAGATCGTGGGGATTCTGTTGGTCTCCGCGGGAATCTTCATTTTTCTAAGCTTACTTTCCTATTCTCCTATCGATCCCTCTTTCTTTTCTTACACCTCCACGAAAGTCACGGACATTCATAATTGGATGGGCATTGTCGGTTCCTACTTTTCGAGCCTCCTCTTTCAGGGATTTGGATTTCCTTCTTTTCTGATCCCTTTTATCCTGATTGCCTTCGCCTTGAGTTTCATTTTCCGTTGGGAGCTAAGATATCTCTCTGTTAAGTTGGCGGGCTGGGCGGTGATCCTCTTGACCACTTCCTCCCTTTTTGGTTTGTGGGCGAAGCCCCTCGGTTTCTACAATCGAGACCTCCTGTTTGGAGGGTTCCTTGGAGAGATTTTTTCGAGAAATCTTGTCCGTTATTTTAATCTTCCAGGTGCAACGATCCTCTTGCTGGTGATTTTTATCCTCTCTTTCGTTCTGGGGACAGGAATCTCCTTCATCTCCACTGTCAGGCGTTTGGGAGGTGGAGTGAGGCATTGGGTGGAAAAGATCGGTACGGTCAAGATGGTTAAAAAGGAACGTGCCGAGAGGGCAAAGAAGTTGGTGAAGCAGAAGCAGGAGAAAAGAGAGGCGATAGAGACGACGCCTCCAATGGTCATCGAGAAGACATCCCCTCCTGAGAAACGAGAGGAGATCCTTGAACAGGAGGCCTTTGAATTCTTAGAGTCGAAGCAGGCCTTCCAACTACCGCCCATCTCTTTGCTCGAGGCCGACGTCGAGAAGAGACAGAAGATCGATCGAGATAGTTTGATCATGAACTCCCGTATCTTAGAGAAAAAACTTTTGGATTATGGAGTGGAAGGAAAGGTGGTCGAGGTCAGGCCCGGTCCAGTGATTACGGTCTATGAATTTGAACCGGCTCCCGGGGTGAAGGTTAGTCGGATTGTTAACCTGGCAGATGACCTGGCGCTGGCGCTCAGTGCACTCTCGATTCGCATTGTCGCTCCGATCCCTGGCAAGGCCGTGGTGGGGATCGAGGTCCCCAACGCCAGCAGGGAGACGGTCTTTCTCAAAGAGATCGTCGATTCTGATGCTTTTCGAGCCTCCAAATCGAAACTTTCGTTCGGTTTGGGGAAGGATATCTCAGGAGAACCCTTTATCGTTGATCTCGCCAGAATGCCACACCTTCTCGTCGCTGGATCGACGGGATCCGGGAAAAGCGTCTCGATCAATTCGATGGTCTGCAGCATCCTCTTCAAAGCGACTCCGGACGAAGTCCGATTCCTCATGATTGACCCAAAGATGCTGGAACTCTCTGATTACGAAGGTATCCCCCATCTGCTTCTCCCTGTCGTCACCAATCCGAAGAAGGCCGCAGCGGCCCTCAAGTGGTTGGTGGACGAGATGGAGCGGAGGTATACCGTTTTAGCGGAAAAAGGGGTGAGAAATATTGAGCATTACCATCAGAGGGTGGAGAAGGAACTGAAGGAGAAAGGGAAGGTCTATAAGAGAAAGGGCGATATCTTAGAGGGAGGGGAAGAAAAAGCCCCAGAGAGTATAGAGAAAATCCCTTATATCGTTGTCGTGATCGATGAGCTGGCCGACCTGATGATGATCTCATCGAGAGAGGTGGAGGAATCCATCACGCGGCTCGCCCAGATGGCAAGAGCTGTGGGCATTCATCTTTTATTGGCGACACAACGACCTTCTGTCGATGTGCTCACTGGGATCATCAAAGCAAACTTTCCCGCCCGGATTTCCTTTCAGGTCACTTCAAAAGTGGATTCTCGAACCATCCTGGATACGATCGGCGCCGAACATCTTCTGGGAGCCGGGGATATGCTATTCCTTCCCCCCGGCAGCTCAAAACTCACGCGAATACACGGCGCTTTTGTCTCCAGCGCAGAGAGTAAACGGATCGTCGAATTTTTGAAAAAACAGGGAAAGCCTTCCTATGATCCCTCTGTACTCCAGGAAGTGAAGAAGGAGAAAGAAGCCGCCGGAGAGGATGAGTATGACGAGAAATACGATGAGGCGGTCGCCTTTGTGGCCGAGAACGGACAGGCTTCGATCTCCCTCATTCAAAGACGATTTCGGATCGGTTATAATCGAGCAGCCCGCATCATCGAAAAGATGGAAGAGCAGGGAGTGGTGGGTGCCTCCGATGGGATCAAGGCAAGAGAGGTGTTGATTAAGAAAATTGAATAATAAAATTTTGGAATTGGGGAATTAAGGAATTCATTGCTGTCCAAAATGAGTGGCATTCCTTGAGACTTGCATTGATTTTATTGGATTTTTCGATTAACATTCACCCCTCTCAAAATCAGGTTCACCGCGGAGGCGCGGAGATCGCAGAGGGATATTTTCTTTTGATCCAATCGGGAGACGGCGATTGGATCAAAAGCCTCTTCCCTTCGGGATTGAGATCGAAATTGTTTGATGGCTATGGCACCTATCAAGAACCTTGTCGTGGGAGAACAGAAGCCCTTTTGCTTGGCGGTATCTCTCCGCCAACAAAAACTTCCTCTCTGTGTCCTCGGCGACTCGGCGGTGAAAATTTTATTTTGGACAAGCATGTAAGGAATGGAGGAATTAATAATTCCTGAATCCCTAAATTCCTAAATCCAAGAATTGGAAAATGAAAGGTTGACGAGCATGAGAAAAATATCCTCATTTATTTTACCCATCTTTATTTTTTCGGTTCTGACCTTTATAACGGAGGCATTTGGAGCAACCGGGCAAGCTGTATTGGCAGAGATTCAGACCCGATATGAAAGTACGCAGGACTTCGAAGCCAGTTTTTTGCAGGAATATGTTGGGAAGGTGATGCAGAGACCTCAAAGGGGAGAGGGAAAGGTTTTTTTTAAGAAGAAAGGCATGATGCGATGGGACTATCGGGTCCCCAAGCAAATATTTATTTCGGACGGGGAGACCCTTTGGTACTTTCAGCCCGAGGAGAATCAGGTCCAAGTGTCAGATGCAGCGATGATGATCAAGAAATTTGCCTTGTTGGCCGGAGAGGGGGATCTGAGCCGGGATTTTAACATTATTAATTTCAACGACTCCATTCCTCAAAAAGAAAATTACTTTATCTTGGAATTGACTCCCAAGGAACCGTATCCGGCTTTAGCGAGATTGGTCCTCACTGTCGACAAGAAGACCTATTACGTTGTTCAAACCGATGTCTTCGACGAGCTGGGAAATGTGACAAGGACCCGCTTTACAGATATCAAAACCAATGTGAACCTTTCCAACTCGCTCTTTCAATTTACCATCCCACCCGGGGCAGAGGTGTTGAGATTTCAGGAGCCGGCTGCTTCGTCACCGGGTAGCAAGGGAGGCCCATCAAAATAGATGTTTTTCACGCCCCAACAAGCACTGATACTCGAAATACAAATTTCCCAAACAAAAAAGTTTATGATTTTATTCCGAATCACGAATCACCAGTCACAAGTCATGTTATTTTTTATATATAGACATAAATGTCCAACGGTCCAGTGTTTTCTGGATTCCTGTTTTCGCAGGAATGACTTTTTCGTCGCCGATTAATGGCGCTGTGTACAGGTAATTTATGCCACTCTATAAAACAGATGCCATTGTGATCCGTTCTCTCCACTACGGGGAGTCAGATAAGATCATTACCATCTTCACCAGAGATTTCGGAAAAATTAAAGGGATTGCAAAAGGGGCGAGGAGAAGTAGGAAGCGATTTCAGAATGCCCTCGGCCTTTTTTCCCATTTGCGGCTTATCTTTTTCGACCGAGAGGGGATGGGGTTGATGAGGGTCGAAAGTTGCGATATCCTTCATCCGTTTCCTAAAATCAGGGAAGACCTCAAGAAAATCTTTTATGGAAACTATTATTTGGAATTGATCAACGAAATGGCTGGAGAACGGGAGTCGAATCCAGAGGCCTTCGATCTTCTTCTCTCTTTTTTGCATACTCTTGACGAAACCGAGCCGCAAGAGGAAGAATTGAGGATGTTCGAAATCCGGATGCTTTCTCTATTCGGCTATCAACCCAATTTAAAAAGATGTGGTTTATGCAAGAGAGATTGGGAGGATTTGCATGAGAGTCCCTTTGTGTTTTTTTCACCAGAGAAGGGGACCCTGGTATGTGGAGGGTGTTCGAAGGCATTGAACAATCTTATTCCCCTCTCTTTAGGGACCGCGCGACTCATTGAGAAGATCTCCCAGATGGAGCTGGCGAAGATTCACCGACTTCGATTCACCCTTCAGGCCTTATCAGAGAGTCGAGAGCTTCTTCCCAGATTTATTACCTATCAATTGGGGAAGGAGTTGAAGTCTCTCAGGGTTTTAAGGGAAATCCCCCACAGCTCAGATCCAACAATCCCCCATCTCCCCCATTAATAAAGGGGGGTGGAGGAGGGATTTGAGTTGACAGAAAAGGGATGAAAATGCTAAACCCTACTCCAAGATAGAAAACCGCTCAGAACATAGGGCATAGCCTTTAGCCTTTTGGCAAATAGCAGATGGCGAGTGAGCAATGGACAAATGCTATAAGCTATTTGCCATTAGGGATCTGCTCGTCATAGGAGAAACGATGAATTTTCAAGAATTGATTTTTTCACTGGAGCAATTCTGGGCAGATCAAGGATGTGTGATTCAACAACCCTACGATACAGAGGTGGGTGCCGGAACTTTCCATCCTGCTACCTTTCTCAGGGCTTTGGGCCCTGAACCGTGGAGGGTGGCCTATGTAGAACCTTCCCGCCGTCCAACCGATGGTCGATACGGTGAAAATCCCAATCGGCTCCAGCACTATTATCAGTATCAAGTCATCATCAAACCCTCTCCCCTTGACATCCAGGAGATCTATCTCAGCAGCTTGAAGTCCTTCGGCATCGATCCCCTTGACCATGACATCCGGTTCGTCGAAGACGATTGGGAATCCCCCACTCTCGGTGCATGGGGTTTGGGTTGGGAGGTCTGGTTGGACGGAATGGAGATCACCCAGTTCACCTATTTTCAGCAGGCCGGTGGGATCGAACTTAATCCTATCCCTGTGGAGATCACCTATGGCATCGAGAGGATCGCCATGTATCTACAGGGTGTGGATAATGTTTATGATCTGGAATGGGTAAGAGGGGTGAAATATGGAGATGTCCATCATCGGGGGGAGGTGGAATTTTCGAGATATAATTTCGACGAAGCCGATGTAGAAATGCTTTTTCGTCTTTTTGAAATGTATGAGAGAGAAGCGAAGAGAATGGTCGAAAAAGGATTGGTACTCCCTGCCTATGACTATTGTTTAAAGACTTCTCACACCTTCAACCTTCTCGATGCACGGGGTGCGATCAGTGTGACCGAGAGAGTGGGATACATATTGAGGGTGAGAACCTTGGCGAGGTTATGCGCGGAGGGGTATCTCAAGCAAAGAGAAGAGATGGGGTTTCCGTTATTATATAGAGCGTCATAAATATTTGCGCATCCAAAAAATTTATACTCTTTAATTGTCATTCCGGGCTTGACTAAGCCCGCCCCGTACTTGATACGGGGGAATCCAGTGTTTTCCTGGATTCCCGCCTTCGCAGAGATTTTATTGCGGGTGATCATTTTACAATTGGTCCGTTTCCATTCAATCAATCGAGACGAAGTCCTCAGAAATAAGGGCAATCCTTCATGACGGAGCGTCACCTGCGAACAATGAAAATTGATTCCCATCTATCCCCTCCCCCTTCGATGGGGGAGGGTCAGGGTGGGGGTGGACCTCCAAACCATATCCCCCTCACCTCAATCCTCTCCCTCCGAGGGGAGAGGAGGTATTTTGTGGTGTTATTTTCCAGGAAGTGTCAAATTAAAAATGGCGGTTCTTCATAGATGAGCATGTTCAATATTCCCATAAATAGAGTACATTTTATTGTAAGCATCAAAAGGCCGAATCGGAAAAACCGCCATAATTTATATGACACAAATCTCCTTGTATCAATAAGAAATCTAAAAAACACAGTTACTTACAATCGTGACAACCAATTGATATGTACAACAAATTACCCCGTTAAAATCTCTGCTTTCGCGGGAATGACAACACATGCGCAATTTATTATGTCGTTATGTATAGTTCGAAGTTCAGAGTTGGGAGTTCGGAGTTAATATGAAAGAGCTTCTTTTAGAGATTGGGACGGAGGAGATTCCGGCAGGTTTCATCCCACAAGCTTTAGTTGATCTGGAGAACCTCATACGGAAAGAGCTGGATGCGAACCGGATTAATTTCGACGGGGTGAAGACTCTTGGGACACCGAGACGGCTCGTACTCGTCATCGAATCCATTTCGGAGAAACAGAGGGACGAAGAGATCAGAAAGGTGGGCCCTTCAAAGCAGGCCGCATTCGATGCCGAAGGGAAACCCACCAAGGCGGCCATTGGTTTTGCTAAGAGCCAATCGGTCCCTGTCGAATCCCTGAAACTGATCCAAACAGAGAAAGGGGAGTATGTCTGCGCCGTGAAACAGGAGTTCGGGAGGCCAACCCTTGAGATTCTTTCCTCCGTTCTTCCCAAATTAATCCTTTCTATTCCTTTCCAGAAGTCAATGAGATGGGGAGAGGTTCCCATTCGATTTGCGAGACCCATTCATTGGGTTTTAGCGCTCTTCGGAGGGGAGGTGGTTTCTTTCGAGGTAGGGAATGTCCGAAGCGGAAATCTGACTTATGGTCATCGATTCATGCACCCCGGTTCCATAGAGGTTCGCGATTTTTATTCCTATCTTCAGAAGCTGAGAGAGGGTTTTGTGATCGTTGATCCGGCAGAGCGAAAGAAGAGGATCGAAGAAGGTATGGATAAAGAGGCTGCTTCGGTCTCCGGGAAAATCCTCAAAGATGAGGAACTCCTCAATGAGGTCAATTTTTTGGTGGAGTTACCTGTTACTCTCTGCGGAACCTTTGACCGAGAATTCCTCTCACTCCCCGGGGAAATCCTCATCCACTCGATGAAAGAACATCAAAGGTATTTCCCGGTCATCGACGGAGAGGGGAGGTTGCTTCCCCATTTTGTCTGTATTAGCAATATCGTGCCAAGGGATCAGAAGATGGTGGTCAAGGGAAACGAAAGGGTTCTCAAAGCGAGGCTTTCTGATGCAGCTTTCTTCTTTCATGATGATCTGAAGATCTCGCTGGAGAGAAGGGTGGATCAATTGAAGAAGGTGGTCTTTCAAGCAAAACTCGGGACCTCCTATGAGAAGATGGACCGATTTAGGCGATTAGCCTTGTTCATGAGTGAGCGGATTGACTCAACACTTCGAGAGATGGTGGAGAGGACCTCCCTCCTGTGTAAAGCGGATTTAGTGACTGGAATGGTGGGTGAGTTTCCAAAGCTTCAAGGGATTGTCGGCAGAGAGTATGCCCGTTTATCAGGGGAGAGACCGGAAGTTTCCAAGGCTATCTATGAACACTACCTACCCCGTTTTGCAGGGGACCGACTCCCCTCTAGTCCGGTTGGGGATATTGTAAGCATTGCCGACAAGATGGATACTATTGTGGGATGCTTTGGGGTGGGTCTTGTGCCAACCGGAACAGCTGATCCTTTTGGATTGAGACGCCAGGCCTTGGGGATCATCAGAATTATCCTGGAGAAAAAATATCCGCTTTCATTGGCCGAACTGATTGAAGAGAGCGAAAGTCAATTGAAGGAGAAGATGGAACGGGACATTTCAGAGGTGAAGGAAGAGGTTTTGGATTTTTTTCGAGTCCGCTATCAAAACTTTCTAATGGATAAGGGGTATCCCTTCGATGTGATCGAGGCGGTGATCTCACCTTCCTTTGACGAGCTATTAGATGTTCAGCATCGAATTGACGCCCTTCGAGCAGCAAGAGAATGGAAGGATTTTGAATCGATCGTGATTGGCTTTAAAAGAGCGATCAATATCCTGAAGGGGTCTCCTGCCAGAAAAGAGATGAATGCCTCCCTCTTTTCCGAATCGGTTGAGAAAAACCTCTATCAATCGTTTCTCAAGGCAAAAGAGAGAATTGAACTTCATTTAAACAAGAAAGATTACGAATCTGCACTCCTTGAGATGACCCAGATGAAGAGACCGATTGATGAGTTCTTCGATGGGGTCATGGTGATGGTGGAAGATGAGGCCATCCGGAATAATCGCCTTGCCCTGTTGGATGAGATCGGAAAACTTTTCCGCAGAATTGCCGACTTCTCCAAACTCACTTAGTTGAGCGTTTCCCTCCCTCCCGCAATTAAAGCCAGACAACCTTAACATCTTTTTCTACGGCCTTAAATTCAGGATCGCCTGTGTAAAGTTCAGCTTTTTTTAGACGTGCCAGGGCAACAGCAAAACAATCAGCGTAAGCCATTCGCTTAATTGACTTAATGCGTGCGGCTTCACGGGTGAGACTCTTATCGGCTTCGATGAGCGTAATGGGCAAAGTCTCTATGAGTTGTTCGATCTCCTGGGCCTTTTGATCCCCAAACCGCCTCGCCACTTGGTAATAAACTTCCCCCCAATTGATCACGCACATTAAAAGAGGTTTGGAAGACTCGACGGCTTTCTCGAAAAGCTCGATCATCTTTTCGAACCCAGGTTCTTGCCCCAGATAACACAAGAGTGCCCAGCTATCGAGAACCTTTGCGGCGGCCAATCCTCTCCTCCTCTCGTTTGAGATCCTCTGCTCTGGTTTCTTCTAATGCCTTGACAAGTCCGCCTCCCTTAAGGATACCGCTCATCTTTTGAAAATATTCCCTATTCAGTGGGCGAAGGATGATTTCTCCCTCACGCTCTTCAACGTGAAGTCTTGTGCCCTTCTTTATGCCCAGGCGATGTCTGAGCTTTGCCGGAATGACAACCTGCCCCTTGACGGTCACTGCTGTCTCCATATAGCCCCCTTATATAACATTTCTTATACTGTATACCATATTAAAAAAGGTAAGTCAAGAAATATTAGGTAATACATCTCATTTAATATGTAGACATTTGACAGGGAGCTTATGTTTTTGTTATGAAAGCCTCCATGAGCGAGATAGAAAAGAGAAACATCCTCAGCGAAGTGGCGTTAGGAAATATTCCTCCTGATGCCATCTTCGCCCGTGGCGTTCTTTTCAATGTTTTCACCACGGAGATGATGATAGGGTAATGTCAAAGGAATCGATAAAGAAGAAGAGTTGGGAAGATGAATATTCCATCTCCTTTCATGAGGTGGATACGAAGAGTGAAGCCTTCTTACCGGTCCTCTGGAGCTTCATGCAGGAGACGGCGTGGCACCATGCCGACCATCTGCGATTGGGCTATTCTGATTTGATGGAGCAACAGTATTTCTGGGTCTTATCCCGTTTGTCTATTCAAATGGAGGAATATCCCCGGTGGGGGGATCGGATAAAAGTAAAGACCTGGCTTGCCGGAGTTGGCCGCCTATTTGCGCTCCGTCATTTTTCGATCACGGGCTCAAGGAGTAACGTCATTGGAACCGCAAAGAGCGCGTGGTTGGTGCTCGACCTGAAGAACCGCAGGCCTCAAAGAATTGAGCCTGTGTTCAAACATATTGAGCATCTCTTCGATCATCTCCCGTCGGGCGAGGAACCTAAAAAGCTTCCTGCTCCTGCCTGTCCTAAGATGGAAAGGTCCTACACGGTTCGTTACAGCGATATCGATATGCATCATCATGTGAACAACACAAAATACATCGAGTGGGTATTGGATAGTTATCCCTTTGAGATGAACCAGACCCATCAAATCCATACCTTTGAAATCAACTTTCTTGCCGAATCCTCCTGCGAGGATGCTATATTGATCCACACAGAGGCTCTCCAGGAATCTCCTCCCGCCTTTCTTCATCATGTCATTCGAAAAGAGGATGGCCGGGAATTATGCAGAGCAAGAACAGGATGGAATAGGGTTGACCGGAACGTGCCCCGTCCCGCCGATGGCGGGATCGGGGGGGTGAAGGGGCACAATTTATAAATGATATTACTTTGCTGGGAAGCCCCGTCCTTATATGGGTGGAGAGCTTCAATAAAGAAAGGCGACACGATGTGATGGAAAAGAGAAGAATCCTCAGTGAAGTGGCTTTGGGCGATGTTCCTCCTGATACGATCATAAAAAGCGGAACTCTCTTCAATGTCTTCACGAGGGAGTTTCTTAAAGACCAATCCATCTGGATCAAGGACGGAATGATCGCCTATGTGGGTCCTGATCACGATCCTCTAAAAGATGTTACAACACAGGTGATTGATGCAGAAGGCATGGTTCTTCTTCCCGGATTGATCGAAGGGCATACGCACCTCAACAGGACAGGGATAGAGGAATTTGTCAGGCATGTGATCCCTGGGGGTGTGACCACGGTCGTCATGGAGACCATTGACCTCGGGCTGATTTTTGGGAAAGAGGGGATCGAATATTTTCTACGAGGACTTGAAGGACAGCCTATCCGGTTCTATTACACCGTGGCTCCTCTGTGCGGTCTCACGCCATCCGAGGAGATAAAAGCTCTGAAGAGAAAGGAATTCCTGCCTCTGCTGAGAGACCCTAATTGTCTCGGTATCGGTGAGATTTACTGGGGGAATATTTTTTTGAAGAAGCAGGGAGAGAGGGTACAGAAGCTTGCTTCTTTAGCACTCGATCTCAATAAGAGGGTTGAGGGACATACTGCAGGAGCAACGGGAAAGAAGCTTCAGGCCTATACCTGTTTTGGTGTCTCTTCTGATCATGAACCGATCACTGAGGAGGAAGTCATGGAAAGGCTGAGACTCGGGTACTGGGTCATGATCAGAGAAGGGTCGGTAAGGAAGGAGCTCCCCGGGGTAAAAGGAGTTTTTAATAAGAAGATCGATTTTCGAAGATTGATTTTGGTAACAGATGGGATTGACCCTGAGGGATTCATCGAGGAAGGCTACCTGGATGCGTCGTTGAGGACAGCGATAAAGCTCGGAGTTCCGCCTGAGATAGCTTATCAGATGGTGACGATCAATGTGGCAGAACATTTCCATCTCGATCATCTCCTTGGCTCGCTTTCACCCGGAAAGATGGCAGATATCTTGATCACTCCTTCTGTTGGAGAGTTCTCACCCCAGTTCGCGATGCGCGAAGGGAAGGTCATCTTTAAAGACGGTAAGGCCACTGTCGAACCTCAGAAGACCGCCTTCCCCAACTATATGTTTAAGACAGTAAGCATCGCGGATCACACTTTTCCCCCTCTACCCCATAAAGGAAAAGTAAGAACGATGGAACTTGTGACAGATCTGGTGACCAAGGAGAAGATCATTGATCTCGAAAATCCTGAGGAATCGAGGGACATGGTGATGCTCCTTGCTTTAGATAGAGTGGGACAGGGAGGGGAATTTATGGGGCTTCTCAAGGGGCTCGGTCTCCAAAGGGGAGCTTATGGGACGACCATGTCCTGGGATACCATAGATATGTTTATCGTGGGATGTGATACTCATTCAATGGAAACAGTTATCAGAAGGTTGATAGAGATCGGGGGTGGAGGAGTTTATGCAATAGGAGATGATATTGTGTCAGAATTTCCAGCTCCCCTCTGCGGTATGTACTCACTAAAACCGATGGAGATACTGCGGGCTGAGATCAAAAAGCTTGAAGAATCCCTGAAGAGAAATGGAGTAAGATGGGAAAAGCCTCTTCTCACCATCGATACCCTTGGAACTCCTGCAATTCCCCACCTTAGAATCACCCATCATGGGTATGTCAGATTAAGAGACAGGGCGGTCCTCGGCCTTGAAGTCTGAAGCGTTGATTTAGAATCGCCATTCTATGTTCCCTGCCTGCAGAAGGCAGGCGAATTCTTCAATTCCCAGTGTACTCTGAGATCAAGATTCTGAGATCAAGATTATTGATTTTGTATTATATTTTTGATAGATTAGGTTATCTTCGCTGAGGGGGTGATTCGTATTCTCAAAGATTCCAAGTAAAGCTTATTCTCAAAGAATAGGCTTTTTGTTTAAGCCTCCTACTTCCATAGTTATTTCCATTTTTTCTCAATTTGGTGTATATACTAAATAAAGAGATTAGGAGGTCAAAATCTATGAAAGAACTCGATCGTATAACCATTGACCCAGAGATTTGCCTCGGTCAGCCCACTATTCGAGGAATGAGAATAACCGTTTCAGTTATCCTTAAGCAGATCGCCAGCGGGATGACGTCACAAGAAATCTTGAAAGCTTACCCAGAACTTGAAGAGGAAGATATTATTCAAGCATTAAAGTACGCCGCCTGGCTCTCCTCTGAGAAGGCAAGACCGATTCCTTTGAAAGGAGTCGCAGGTGCCAGATCTTGAATTTTTAGCCAATATGAATATATCCCCTCTGACAGTCGAGCTATTAAGAAACCATGGATGGAATATCATTCGCGTTTCTGAAGTAATGAATAATAAAAGTAAAGATAAGGAAGTTCTTGCCTATGCAAGAGAGCATAACAAGATATTAATTACGCAAGACCTTGACTTTTCCATGCTATTGGCGGTGGGTGGATATAACAAACCCAGTGTTATAAATCTCCGCCTCGAAAATGCAAATCCAGATTTTATGGCAACCCGAATTATAGACGTTGTTTCTGAAATGGGAAAAGAATTAGAAGAAGGAGTAGTCATTAGCGTTGATGAGACATCTGCAAGATATAAGAATCTGCCCATTAGATTAAAATAGTGTGGGTGGAGGGTGATTTATTTGGAAGGGTATTTGGTTAATACAGAGCCTATTCTCAAAAAGAATGGATTTTATTTAACGCCTTACGAATTGGAGTTAAGCCCATTTAATATTTTTAGAAATCAAGACGTTATGAGGCAAAACATACTGTGCAGTAGAACGTGAAGTAGAAGACAGAGGCTAAAGAGGTAGCTATGCCGGAACTGAAAGAGATAAATTCCGTCAATGGCCTTACAGCCTTTCTGAAAGGTCTTGGGTATACGGCTAAGGCGGACCTTTTGTATATTCCTGATTTCGGGTTTCCAGATAACGTAAAGAAAATTCTTGAAGAGTTTTATCTCCTCTCTGATTGTCAGAAGCGGTTTCAAATCTACTTTGCAAAAATTCCTGATCTTAGTCGATCAAACTACCGGAATATTATTGAGTCCTTCAACCGGAGGTTTCCTCAAGTAAATACTCTCTTTGTATTCACCAAAGATTGGTCAGAGATTGCATTTGTCAACCCTGAACGCATCGCTTTGGAAGTGGGTAAGGCCAAATTCAAACTTAAAACGCTATTGGTTGACAGAGAGCATGTCTATCACACAGACCGGGAAGTTATTGAAAGCATCAGAATAACACCGCTCGAGCAGCACCCCGATATTATTTATGAAAAGCAGAAAAAGGCTTTCGATGTTGAACGGGTCACAAAGAGTTTCTTCGAAGCCTATAAGTTTGCCCTCGGAAACATAAAGGAAACCCTTTCTTCTCAGGAGAAAAAGGCAACTCCTCAGGAAGTTCACTCCTTTGCCCAGCAATTGCTCTCACGCATTATGTTTCTCTTCTTTGTCCAGAAAAAAGGTTGGCTTAAATGGAAGGACTATGTCCAGGATAAAAGGTACATAAGGAATCTATGGGGAAAATATAAAGGACATAAAGCCCAAGGAAGTAATTTTTACTCTCAGTGGCTTGCTAAACTTTTTTTCAATGCTTTTCAGGGCCCCGGCAGACATGCAGACATCCATAAAGATCCCCGCCTGCCTGACGAGATAAAAGAGTCCTTTGTCATCATGCCTTTCTTAAATGGCGGATTGTTCATAAGGAATAAGCTGGATGATATTGGCTTTGAATTGCCGGATGAAGTCTTTCAACTCCTTTTTGATTTTGACCCATCCGATTCAAAACGAGGATTTCTTGAGAGATTCAACTTTACCATCCGTGAAGATACTCCTTTAGAAGTGGAGGTGGCTGTTGACCCCGAGATGCTCGGTAAGGTTTACGAATCCCTTATTATTTCAGAAGAGGAAAGGGGTAAGGGGGGGATATTCTATACACCCAGGACGGAGATAGATCTTATGTGCAGGCTGTCCCTCCTGGAATATTTAACTGAAGAGACGGGGCTTCCGAAATCAGAACTCATCTCTCTTATTTTTGATCCTCAGACCATCCTTGACGATTCAAGGTATAAGACGGATGACTTGAGAAAAGTAATGGCAGCCCTTCATAAGGCAAGGATTGTTGATCCTGCTGTTGGATCTGCATCCTTTCTCGTCGGGATGATGAATGTTCTTGTGGAGTTATACAGAAATCTGTCCCAGAGGGTTGAGAGAAAAGAGGTTAATCTTTTCGGGTTGAAGAATCAGATTATTTCAGAGAACCTTTACGGGGTAGATGTGAAGGACTGGGCTGTTATGGTTGGAGAGCTAAGGCTGTGGCTTTCCCTGATCATTGAGACAGAAGAGAAGTATATCGATATTTATGGTAAGCCTTTACTCCCCAGTTTCACATTTAAAATGAGGAAGGGCGATAGCCTTGTCGAAGAAATTGGGGGAAGGCAATTGTCTCTCAGAGGGGAATTCAGGCATATACCAACTCCTCTCAGAAACAAGATTGAAGAAATAAAAAGTAAGAAGGCGAAATATTTCAGTGGTGCGCGCCATGAGTGGGAAAAGGAAATAGAAAATCTCGAGCACGAATTATTAAGAAGCATCCTGATGGAGGAGATTAAAAAGATAGACGAGAAGATAAAGGGAAGGAAGAGAACAATCGAATCTGCCCCTAAAGAACAGATTGACTTGATTAAAACAAAGGATAAAGGAGAGGTGTCTTACGGAGGGAAAAAGAAAGAACTGGAAGCCGAGATAGAAAGGCTCGAAGAGGAAAAAGAAAGACTCCAAGGGGCCTTTATGAATATTGGTAAAGAGAAAGACTACTTCTTCTGGGAGATTGACTTTGCAGAGGTCTTTGCAGAAAAGGGTGGCTTCGATATTGTATTCGGGAATCCGCCCTATGTGAGACAGGAACAGATCGCATTTCCCCTTGAGAGGGAAGAAGGCTCCGAGCCTGAAAAGTGGAGGGAGAGAAAAAGGCAATATAAAGAAAAACTTGTCAATTCCGCCCGTATTTTATGGGGTAGCGAACTGAAGATCGATAAAAAGAGCGACCTTTATGTCTACTTCTATTTTCATAGCCTCGCCCTTTTAAAGCCAAAGGGTACTTTCTGCTTTATCAACTCAAACTCATGGCTTGATGTAGGCTATGGTGCAGGGCTGCAGGAGTTTCTTCTTAAGAGGATGGAACCTTTATACGTTATTGACAACATTGCCAGACGTTCCTTTGAGGCAGATGTCAATACAGTAATCGTTCTTATAAGAAGACCTTCTCTTGATCCTGTCATTGTGAGGGACGAAGTCCCAAAGCAATCTTATCTTAAGTTCATCGCCTTTAAGAAACCCTTCGATGAAGTCATAAAGCCCGAAACCATCCTTGAGATTGAAAATATCAAAGAGCGGACTGTAACAGAAAACTTCCGCATGTCCCCAAAAGATCGAAGAGAACTTCTTTTGGAAGGAATCGAGATTCCAGAGGAGGAAGAACAGGCTGAACTTGTAAAGAAAGATCCTCTCCATTTGCCATATTCAGGAAACAAATGGGGCGGGAAATATCTAAGGGCACCTGATATCTACTGGACGATTTTAGAAAAAGGAAAAGGCAAGCTCGTCAGGCTCGGAGATATTGCAGAAGTGAGATTTGGGATTAAAACAGGAGCAGATAGCTTCTTTTATCTATCACAAAAAGATGCTATCAAACTTGGTATAGAAGAAGAGTTTATGCGTCCTATACTTGTATCTTCTGACCAGATTAACGGATATATTACGCACAAGGAAAATACAGATATCGTTCTTGTTACTTCTACAAAGTCTCCAAGTCAATTGAGAGGAAGCGGATTTTTAAAGTACATGAAAATTGGCGAGTTAAAACCATTCCCCGGGAGAGGTGGTGCAAGCGTTCCAGCAAAACGTCCTTCCTGCTCGGGGCACAATCCCTATTGGTATTCTATTGCCATCCCTCCAGTTCCTCCTATCTATTGGATGGAAATGAGAAGAGAACGATATTTTACTCTTCTTAATAAGGCAAGACTTAGTGCTGACCACACATTTTATGCAATCTACCCCAAAAGTGGAATTGACAGTTTTTCACTGTGTGGACTTCTTAATTCTACCATAATTTCGTTATTTGTAGAGGTATTCGCGAATGACCCTGGTGGTGGCGGTACCAGCCTTCAGACACCTATTAGAGAGATCAAGAAATACGTTTTGGTAGCTGAATCTTTAATAGGGAATGAAGAAATAAAGAAAGCATTTCGATTGATGGGTTCCCGAGAGTGTTTCTCAATACTTAAAGAAGTTGCTCTTTCTGACCGTCGGGAGCTTGACAATATCGTATTTGATATCCTTGGCCTCACCCAAGGAGAGCGGGATGCTGTTTATGAAGCAGTCATTGAGCTTGTCAGGCAGAGGCTTGAGAAGGCAAAGAGTATTTAGATGAAGTTTTCAAGACATGCAAGAAACAATATGAGATTATATAATATTTCTGAAAGAGATATTTCAGACACAATAGATCTGCCTGAGATTTCGGATAGAGAAGGAATCAAAATGGTAGCCGTTAAAATAATTCAGGATAGATTTTCAGGCTATCCGCTTAAAGTGGTATATGAAAAAAGAGAAAACGAACTGTTCATTATTACAACCTATCCTTTAAAAAAGAAATTATGGAGGTGAAATCCATGAAAATAAGATACGACAAAGAAATAGGTGCCGCATATATTCAGATGTCATCAAAGAAGCCAGATGGCGCGGTGGAATTGGCAGAAGGTGTTATTCTTCATACAACATCAAATAATGAAATTGTGGCCATCGAGATACTCGATGCCGCCAAAAAGTTTCCAATAAGGACGCTTTACAAACTTGAACTAACCCCGGCAGGGGTCTAACCACTTGAAGATTTAGTATTACAGCCAAGGTAAACCTGTGGTTTTCAATGCCGACATTCTCAATAATTGGGGTGAAAAATGTTTAGCCAGAAAAAAACGTAGAATGTCAAATCTCCTTAAAATTGCGAAACCTGATGAGGCACTCTACCGGGAGATCATGCTTGCCCTTGGCTACAAAAGCAACAAGGTCCAGTTTTTAGAACTTGCTACCATTACCTCTTACTCCGAGATTAAGACATTAAAGAATCGGATACTCATAAAGAAGACACTCCTTTTCCGTGCAGGATTTTCAGATAATAAAGACGGATTTCCGGAAGACTTTGATTTCTCCTTAAAAATGGACAAGTCCGTGTGGAGTTATAAAGGGATAAGACCGGCAAACTTCCCGGAAAAGAGAATTCAGAATATCTCTGTCTTTTTAGAAGAATGCTGCCGTGCCGGAGGGCTCGAAGGCATCTTCAGAAAAAGGATTATTGAGAATTATACAAGTCAATTGAATAAAAATCGGGCTATAAAGATAGCTCAAATCGTTAGCTCAATAAATGGCATTGGGAAACAGAGGGCCCTTGAAATCCTTTTCAACATTGTATTCCCCTTTTTTCTCGTATTGTTTGAAGAAGAAGGGCAAAGGCAATACATTGATTTTATAGAGGGGGTTTATGAGCTTCATCCTGCTCTTGAAGATAACTCTAAGACAAGGGCGATGAAAGCCAAACTTTTAGATAGGCCAAAAAGCTCATCAGCCAAAATTAACTCGGTCAAACAGTACATGGGGCTTCTTGAACTTTACAGCCAAGATAAAAATGAGGTTAACAAAGATGATTCCTGATGTCATTGACAACAGTTCCCCTGAAAAGAAGCTCGCTAATGTTCTTAATGAGCTTATCAGTCCTATAAGCAAGGTCTATATAGCTTCAGGATATTTCAATCTGAGTGGTTTTAAACTCCTTAAGGATAAACTCAAACAGGCCAATACGGTTTCAATCATCATAGGAAGGGCACTCAGTCCCATAGACATTCATGCACCAGAGGTATTCCTCGATGAACTCCGACATGAGGCTGAATCCAATATGGATAGCCCTCATACAAGGAGCCTGATTCAAGAATTCGTTCGATGGTTAGAAAGCGATAGGGTGAGCTTTAGGATCTATAAAAAACATTTTTATCACGGCAAGACCTATATCGTCGAAGGGATTCCAGTCGTAGGTTCCATAGGTATCGTCGGATCTTCCAATTTTACCGAAGCTGGGTTCACGCATAATACGGAATTGAACATGGCTCAGAAACAGGAAAGTGCTGTTTTAGAACTGAAAAAGGTTTTTGAACGTATATGGGGAGAAGGTGAAGATTACAAAAAGGAATTAAAAGACCTCTACACAAGGTTTACCGAGGCATACACCCCTTACGAGATCTATTTAAGGACCCTTTATAGCTACTTTGAGGATAAGTTTGCTTCAGTATCACCAGAGGATGATATCCCCAGTCCCATCATCCTATCTGATTTCCAGAGGGACGGTTATATTGCGGCCATTGATATCCTTGACAGGTACGGTGGCGTGCTCATATCAGATTCTGTTGGGCTTGGGAAGACCTATCTTGCATTAAGGATATTGGATGATTTCGCATATCGATTGAGGCAAAAGGCGCTTATCATCTGCCCTGCGCAGCTTAAGGGACTTTTGTGGGAACCAAAGCTCAGAGACGCCGGGATAAGGGCGGATATTGTGAGCAAAGAAACAGTAAGCAGGGATTTTCCGGTGACTCAATATGCAGAGTACGATCTAATCGTTGTGGATGAGTCTCACAATTTCAGAAACAGCGGCGCAAATTGCTGGAAAAATCTTTTCTCCACATTGATCCAGGGAAAGCCCAAAAAGCTTGTTTTGGTAACCGCAACCCCGGTCAATAACAGCGTCTTCGACCTTTACAATCAGATCAGATTGATTACGAAAGATCGGGATGATTACTTCTCGGCAGCAGGCATACAGAGCCTTTGGGGACACTTCTTGAGGGCTGATGTAAATAATGAAACGCTTTATGGCCTGCTTGATGAGATAGCAGTGAGGCGGAGCAGGCCATTCATAAGAAAATATTATCCTTCAGCTTTAATTGACGGTGAGCCTGTCCGATTCCCTGAAAGAAGATTAAACGAAGTCCGTTACAGTCTGGAGGATACGTATAAGGGTTTATACAATGAGTGTTCGAAGGCGATAGAAAATCTTACCCTCGCAAGCTACAACATAGAAGCATATAGAAAGGAGATGATCGGGAGACAGATCGAACTTTTTGAGACAATCAAAGAGACCCTCCTTGAAAAGGGATGGAAACAGAATGAGGCCCAAAATTTTCTGATGACATTAGGAAGAAACGAGGCGGTCATAGCAATCCTGAAGGTAATGTTACTCAAAAGACTCGAATCAAGTATCCATGCATTCAGAATAAGCATAAAAAGGCTCATTGACTTCCAGGAAAAGTTTCTTGAAGTCTTTGAAAGGGGAAGGCTGCTGGATAGAGAAACATACCTAAAGTTTAATGAGAGCGATGACTTAGCGGAGGAGGAGATGATTTCCCGTGAAGAGGTTCCGCTTATAAAGGCAGAGGATTACGAAATAGAAAGAATAAAGCAACTGGTCAATCAAGACATCACGATCTTAAATGGAATTTATAACAAAATTAAAGGTATAACCGCTACAGACGATGTTAAATTGCAGTCTTTGAGGGAAAGACTCAGGGCAGAACTGAAGGATAAAAAAGTTCTAATATTTGGGTACTTCAAAGACACCATGAGATACCTTCACAAACAGTTAGGGGGAAACAAAGAATGGCTTGACAATGAAGCCACAACTAAAGAGAAGAGGGTGGTAACTGAATTCCTCAATGATATTAACCTATCACATAAAGCAATAAGCATTACAGACAGTGATATCTCTCCTGAAGACAGAAAGAAAAGAATCATTGCATTTTCACCGGAATCGAATGACCACCCAGATGTTAAGGGCACAGAGGAAGAAATACAGATTCTTTTGAGCACGGATGTCCTCTCTGAGGGACAGAACTTACAGGATGCAGATACAGTTATCAATTATGACCTCCCCTGGAATCCTGTCCGTCTTATTCAGAGAATTGGAAGGGTTGACAGACTGAAATCTAAGCATGATTTTGTTCATATCTATAATTTCTTTCCTGAAGATGCCCTGGAATCTTTGTTAGGACTCATGGAACGTTTATACAAGAAACTTGATGCCATTAATCGAAGTGTCGGGCTTGATGCCTCAACCATTGGTGAGACACCTAATCCAAAAGAATTTGGCTATGTTCACCAGCTTTACGAAGGAAACCTTGCAGTCCTTGATGAGTTAGAAAACCTCTCAGAACTTGCCATGGGCGAGTTTTTAAAGGAAGAAGTTCTTAAATATTTACAAGAAATTGGAGAGGAAAGAATAAAAAGCATTCCCAACGGAATGGGAAGCGGACTTAGAAGGACGGGCCATCATGGTCTCTTTATATCATTTAAAGAAGGCTCCAGGCATCATTGGTGTTTTTGTGACCTCAAAAAAAATAGGATCTCAGAAGACAAGCTCAACGTAATTAGACTTGTTCGATGCAAAAGCGACGAGGAAAAAGTTGATCTCGATTTTGACCCGTATGAGATCATTTACAAAGTGAAGGTCTATATTCTATCACGGCTTAAAACCGCAAGAATTAAACCTCCCAAATTAAAAAGCCCTCAAAATCATATTGTTAACTGGTTGCAATGCTTAAGTGGTAGTTTGAAAAATGACTTGATGGAATATTTTTCAGCCCCATTGCCTGACATCTACCTTCGTGAACTTAAGAAGCTGTGGTCCCAAAGGGGGTTATCAGAGGAAGTCTTGTTGACAAACCTGAAAGAGTTTAAGGAGTCTCATCCCCTACAGCCAACACAGGAAGAAGAGGTTATTGAAGAAGAACCGAAGCTGGAGCTTGTTTCGTATATAGGAATAATGGAATAAAAAATAAAATAGAGCACTAAGAATAGTAAAAGCAGGGGAGACGTCATTACCCGCACTATTAAAAAGCTTTTCTGGTGTTCAAAATGGGGTTGCTGATTCTGGAATACATAGAATGACTCATGGGCTCTTTTAGGGAAAATGAGATGAAATTATTTAAAAAATTAAAAAATTATTATAAAAGATTTGGGAAACTTGAAAATGGTTGGATATAGGGATATTCATCCTAACGCTTCTCTTGTAGAAGTCGTGTTTGATCGACGGCTTAAACCAATCTCTGTCCGCGTTTATTTTGATGATGGCCTCTTTTTTGCCGAGAACGAAGCCTTGTTCTTATACGGGACGGGAATGTCGCCAGATGAGGCCATTACAGATCTTGGGTTACACATAATTCATTTCTATCAATACTATAAAAACCTGGATTGGTCCCAGATTACAGGAGATGCGTTAAGGTTAAAGAAACTTTATGAAGGTCTATTATTAGGGGAATAAGGTTGCAGATTGATAGAAAAGAGGGAGTGATTATAAAACTTATGGGGATATTCTCCTGAGGCTGATAAAAAAACAATTGAGATTAGACGCATTGAGCCAGGTTGCTGATTTATTCAAATGCCCCATGACGGGTGATGACTACAACGAAATTCTTAAAAAGAAAGATTTGCTTTAAATCTATATATCAACCCATTGCTGTCCAAAATGAGTGGCATTCCTTGAGACTTGCATTGATTTTATTGGACTTTTCGATTAACATTCACCCCTCTCAAAATCAGGTTCACCGCAGAGGCGCGGAGATCACAGAGGGATATTTTCTTTTGATCCAATCGGGAGACGGCGATTGGATCAAAAGCTTCTTCCTTCGGGATTGAGATCGAAAATCGTTTGATGGCTATGGCACCTATCAAGAGCCTTGTCCTGTGTTCTCGGCGACTCGGCGGTGAAAATTTTATTTTGGACAAGCATGATATCAACCTTTAAAAGAAAATATTAAACGTGGTGTCCGGGTCGTATTTTTCGGGAGGTTTCCTCTCCTTCTCTTTTAATTTAGCATGGGCAGCTGCCAATCGCGCAATAGGGAGTCGTGGAACAGAACAACTGACATAGGAGAGTCCGATGGAGTGACAGAATTCTACGGATTCCGGATGACCGCCATGTTCACCGCAGATTCCAATCTTCAGGTCGGTTTTCGTCCTTCTTCCCCATTCAATAGCGATCATCATTAATCTTCCCACTCCTTTTACATCCAGTACTTCAAAGGGATTATCCTGGAGGATCTTCCGTTGATTATAGAGGGGGAGGAATTTATTCTCCGCATCCTCCCTCGAGAAAGAGAAGGTGGCCTGGGTGAGATCGTTCGTCCCGAAGGAGAAGAAATCTGCCACCTCCGCTAATCTCCCCGCCCTCATACAGGCCCTGACCACTTCGATCATCGTCCCGAATTTGAATTGAATCTGGATTCCGTAATTTTGTTCCACTTCTTTTTGCACCTTTTTGACCAGTTGATAAACCCACTTTAATTCCTGAGCAGTGCAGACTTGAGGAACCATAATTTCCGGTTGAACGTCGACCCCTTCTTTGATCAACTCGGCAGCCGCCTCGAGGATCCCCTGGATTTGCATTCTGTAGATTTCGGGATAAGTGATTCCCAACCTTACCCCTCGATGGCCAAGCATGGGATTGACTTCCTTCATCTCCTGTACCTTTCGCAATGTCTCCTGCTGTTTGCGGATCAGTTTCTTGTCGAGTTTCTTTTCTTTGATCTCGGCGATATCGGCCACCATGTGGTCGAGTGCTTTTAGAGATTCCCGGAAAGAGGGGTCCAGAAACTTCATCGCTTCGGAGATGGTCTCCATCGAGGAGAAGGCTGACTCCACTTCCTTCAGATTTCTGAGTTCCGAAGCCAATTCTTCAGCCGACGGGAGAAATTCGTGGAGCGGCGGATCGAGAAGGCGGATTGTGACCGGTAGTCCCGCCATTGCCCTAAAAATCGCTTTAAAGTCATTCTTCTGCATGGGAAGGAGTTTTGCAATTGCCTCTGCTCTCTTCTCTTTTGATCCCGCTAAGATCATCTCCCGAACAATAGGGAGCCGGTCCACGGCATTGAACATCCTCTCCGTTCGACAGAGACCAATCCCTTCTGCCCCCAACTGCCTTGCCTTGATTGCAGATTCGGGCGTATCAGCGTTGGCTCGAACCCCCGTCGTTCTTATCTCATCAGCCCAACGCAGGAGCGTGAGGAGGTTTTCGCTGATTTCCGGCTCCACGGTAGGAACTTCTCCCAGGTAAACTTCACCTCTGGAACCATCGATGGTGAAAAAATCTCCTTCCTTGATACGAAGGCTCCCGACGGTTGCTTCTCTCGCCTTTGGATCGATGTGTAGCTGTTCACATCCTGAGACGCAGGGTTTACCCATTCCCCTTGCGACCACCGCCGCATGGGAGGTTTTTCCTCCACGGCTTGTCAAAATTCCTTGGGAAGCAAAAAAGCCATGAATGTCTTCGGGTTTCGTCTCTTCTCGAACCAGAATGACCTGATGGCCCAGCTTCCCAAGCCTTTCGGCCTCATCGGCATCGAAGATCGCCTTTCCTGAGGCCGCACCGGGTGAGGCAGGTAGGCCAACGGCGATCGGCTTTCCCTTGAAATTTGGATCGATCCGCTTGTGGAGGAGTTGTTCCAACTCTTGAGGTTTCAACCTCAGAACAGCCCGTTCCTTGTCGATGAGCTTCTCAGCAACCATCTCCTTGGAGGTCCGAACGATCGCCTGAGCGTTCATCTTTCCGTTTCGGGTTTGGAGGATATAGAGGGTTCCTTTCTGCACGGTGAATTCGAAGTCCTGTACTTCATGGAAATGTTCTTCTAAGATTCTCCTGACCCGCTCCAGCTCCCGATAGATTTTTGGCATTTCCTTCTTCATCTCTTGAATCGGTTTGGGTGTCCTGATCCCAGCCACCACATCCTCACCCTGAGCGTTGACCAGATATTCCCCATAGAGAACGTTTTCTCCAGTTCCGGGGTCTCGTGTGAACGCCACACCGGTAGCGGAGTCAAAGCCCATGTTTCCAAAAACCATCGTACACACATTGACGGCTGTCCCGTTCGCCATTTGAGGGGTGATCTTGAACTCCTTGCGGTAATCCACTGCCCTCTTTCCCATCCAGGATTTGAAGACTGCCTCAATGGCAAGTTTCAATTGAATCATTGGATCTGCCGGGAAAGGAGTTCCCGTCCTCTTCTTAATTAATCCAAGATAATGTTTACAAATATCTTTAAGACTGTCTGCGTCGAGATCTGTATCATCAACGGCTCCAATCTTCTCCTTCGTTTTGTTAAGGATTTGATCAAACTCTTTTTCATCTACGCTTAAGGCAATTTTACCGAAGAGCTGAATAAATCGCCGATAGGCATCGTAAGCAAACCTTCCATCCGAGGTAATCTGGATCAATCCTTCAATCGTTTCCTCGTTCAGGCCCAAATTCAGGACGGTATCCATCATTCCTGGCATGGAGAGGGCCGCACCCGACCGGACGGAAAAGAAAAGGGGGTTTTGGGAGCTTCCGAATACTTTTTCTGCCTTTTCCTCAACCTTCTTAAGGTTTACTTGCACCTCTTCCATGAGGCCTTTGGGAAGTCTTTTTTTGTTTTCATAGTATTCAAGGCAGGCCTCGGTCGTGACAATAAATCCTGGTGGGACGGGAAGACCCATATGGGTCATTTCAGATAGCCCCGCCCCTTTCCCTCCGAGAAGTTTCTTATTGGTACCATCTGCTTCTTCAAAAAGATAGACATATTTCGGGCTTTTCATGTTTCCCCCCTCTTTTCCATCACCCTCTTCCCAAAGGTGGGAAGAGGGCCTGCCTCCTGGTAGGTAGGCGTGATAAGGTTGTGTTTGCAGAACCGTAACCCTTCGTTTTCATGGAGTAGACACATTCATTAACTATAGATTAATTATAATTTACTGAAAAATCAACATCTATTTCTACCCCACATCTCCTATGCCAGATCCATCTGGAATACTCTTGACCCCGTTGTTGTAAAAAGTATCATTCCAACGTGTAATGTTAATCCGAGGATTTCCAAAAATGGGATATAAATTATTCTATTTATCTAACGGGGTTGACCCCGTTAGATAAGTTCTAATCATTCCAACATGTAACGTTAATCCGAGGATTTCCAAAAATGGGATATAAATTATTCTATTTATCTAACGGGGTTGACAAGAAAGTGGGGTTCATATAAATTTAAAGTATAAGACAAAATCCGAAGGAGGGGGTTATGGGGAAT
>Ga0315274_10000622_pt1 | contig 54952 bp, 43 predicted proteins | sample YL17G02_20_MG_FD_203700 | JGI IMG/M metagenome (GOLD analysis project Ga0315274, IMG submission 203700) | Sediment microbial communities from Yellowstone Lake, YNP, Wyoming, USA - YL17G02_20 | ecosystem: Environmental > Aquatic > Freshwater > Lake > Sediment | place: USA: Wyoming | collected...
CTACTGCATCCTGCAATTCTATCTTCTCACCTGCATTGTCGAGACTGCCTGTATAAGTGCCTGCGATTGGAAGAGCTTGGCCATACTTTGTGGTAAAGGCGTTTAAGTCTTTTACGACAAGGATGTAGCTATTTGGTGCGAGGTCTATATCGGCAAAGGTGAAGTCTATACCGTTGGTGAACTTTACGAGGTTGAGGTTTATGGTTTGGGCACCGGTGTTCTTGAGTTCGATGTACTCTGTGTTAGGGTCGTTGGGATTATTTGTATCCTGCGGATGGTACATTATTTCGCTGATACGCAGGTTCTCCGCCACCGGCCCAACCGCAAAGACCGCCTCATTCAATGCGCTCCAGGTACTACCGCTGAGCACCCTGGCCTTAACGCGAGTACTCTTGGCGATGGTAACTGGTCCACTGTATGCCGTCGCAGCGGACGTGTTAATGGCGCCACCCTTCAGACGCGGATCAGCGCCGTTAAGAGTGTACCATACTGTGCCCGTCGGCGTGATGATAGTAAGACCAAATCCGACGGGGACGGGCCCGCCATTCTGGTTAAACGTAGGTGCATCGACGGTGGGGCACCAGCCCTGCGACTTGAATTGGTTAAACACCACGCCAGTTCGATAAGGGAAGTAGTTGCTGACCATGCGGTTCATGTCGGGCAGCCAGTCGGCATCTTTGGTGCGAGGCGTGGAGCGCTTGGCGTCACCCCATCGTGCGGACTCGGCGATGATGGCCAAGTCGATCTGATTGGCACGGTTCATAAAACGCGAGGTGCACCGCCCAGGAGTAAGCACGCCGTCGTTGAAGAAATACTTGTACACACGATCAGCAAACCGCATCTTGTACTCGGGATGGACAATCAGGTGCGTGTGCATCCACAGGGGATTCGACTGGTTGAACTGGTTGCCTACAGCCAGCGTAGTTGAGGCGAAAAGGCGGGACTCCTGGAGATCGTACAGTGAGTGCTCCGCATCGTGCCTGAAGAGCTTGAATCCGTCGGGGGCGTTGCGATTGTAGATGGCGTAGAAATTGTTGGCCACGCGGGCCCAGGCGCTGACGGGACCGTCCGGGTCGCCCACATAATACGTGCAGAGCATATAGTCGATGAGATTGTCGATGTCGAGGAGTTTCTCATAGCCGGGGTTGGGTGCACCGTCGGTATTGAGACCCTGGAGGCGGTAGTAGGTCTGGTCGCTGACTGTCGTACGAAGTGAGTCCCACAGGCGGCGCCACGCGTCGATTGTACCATCGGTAGCCTCGATGTCGTAGCCACCATTGCCGGCGCGAGACTTGATCACATCATAGTCTTCCTTGTCGCCGCCGAAATACGACTCGGCATACGACGCCTCGGATCGCTCCTGGGTCTGATAGAGACCCCAGTAGTGCCCATCGATGTACAGATGGTAGTAGCGGCTTCGCGTGTAGGGTTGTTCCATGTCATGCTGTGTATCGCGGGAGAAGACTTCTCGCACAAACGTGTCGTGACTGTTGGAGCTGCCGCCCTCAAAAGACCAGGAGTAGTTCTGGCTGCACCGCAGGTCGACGCCCTCGAATTCATCTACGCCCTCATCGCCAAACAACGCGAATTTCAGTCGAGACTGCCCATAATCAGGCCTGAAGAGCAGCCTAAAGGCATGCTTCGGATTGCTGCTGCTTCGGCTGTAGCCGCCGCGGATTCGCACGCCGGCGTCGATCTGAAACCCTCCACCTCCGTTGGGATCAAGCAATTCCACAGACACGGGCCGTTCCCATGCCAGCCCCTGGTTGCGAGCATTGACATAGATGCCGGTGGATGAATCAAACAGATTCGCCAGGTCTGTGACCAGAGAGATCGTCGGAATCGCCAGCAGGGCGTCATCCATCAAATCCTTGTACTTCGCGTCCTTAACAACATCCGGGTCCATCCCGTAATCGATCACTTGCCCGTTGACACTGCCGGCCGGCCAATTCGCACCGGGACGCTCTCCGTTCGGTGACTGGTTGATGACATCCGCGACAAAAACGTAGGTGTGCGTCTCAACCGCCGATGCTTTCCATCGCCACTTCCACGCCACCGCACGCAGGCACGTGGTCTTGGTGATCTGAATCGGGCCGGCATAGACCGTGCCCTTCGGCACACCAAGCTTGAAATCAAAAGGCGTGCTCCCATCGACGCTATAGTATATGGTGGCCCCTTCGGTCTCGGTGGCCAGGGTCACCGCAAACGGCCCGGTATAGAAACCACGCTCGTGACTGAACGCAGGCTTGGCCGCAAATCCGTCGTAGATCAGCATATTCGTGCTGCCGGGCGTAGGAAAAGCCATCAACGCCCAACTGTTGGCAGCATCGGGGTAGCGCCCGTACGAGATGTCGACTGTCTGGCTGCCGAACTCAATGCTATCAATTAGAGTGCTGCCGTCGGCATCAAAAAGGGCTATACTGTCGCCGCCAGCATCTATTTTGAAGTTGGCGTGCAGACCAACATCAGTCGTATCATTGTCAGCCCATATCAAGAGGTATGCTTGTGAGGCTATAGTTGTCAGAGATGGATTGCCCACGGGAATCTGCCACTTGGTGGGTTCATTCGGATCATCCGTCAAATACATACCGCCGACGTCAATAGCCTGACCCCCAAAGTTATATATCTCTATCCAGTCGTCGTACCCACCCTGTGGGTCGGCTTTCGTTTTACTGTTGGACGCCATAACCTCATTGATAGCGAGAGGAATACCTACCTTCCGCCAGTTCTCGCCCAATATGCGGAAGTCATTCATGTCAACTTCATCGTCGCCGTTGAGGTCGGCGCTTTTTTCCGGGGCGGCCAACCACTGCTCCCCAAGAAGTAAAATATCATCAAAATTCACCTGACAGTCGCCAGTCAAGTCGCCAACAGGACAAATTGCCACTGCCGGCACAACAATGAGCAGTGATAATACGAGCTTAAACAATACCATCGAAGATTGAGACGTAATTAAGACCTCACTCACTCCGATTATACGACTGTTTAGTATGGGTCATGTGTTTTATAGAGATTCATTCCGGGTTTATGAATAATGACGCTCGACCATCATGGTCTATTGCACACTTATCGGACAAGATGTTGCTTAATTTTAATACAAAAGGCCCGACAAAATCAGCTACCACAGTCGGCAGGTCAAGCTCTTGCACCTGTGCCAGGGCAATCGATGAAAGGGGAATAAGCTTCTTAGTCCAGTAAAGTGCTCTCTTCCAACTTCGGGTGTTTGCAAGCCGGTTTGTAACCACCGTTTTTGGAGTTTTATAACTCTTTTGTTTCCAAATAGATATAATTTTCAAACAACGATAAGAATGCTCCACTTGCAATACATATTGACTATGAAGCCAGCAGTGCATTTTCTAAAGCACTTCTTTTCCACGGTGATTTGTTTCACTCCGACCGAGACCGGTCGTTCCCGTAGGAGACTGAGGTAAAACCTGCTTAGAGCATTTCGAGACTTCAGAATTGACGCACACTTGCTTGTGTACCTGAAGTAGCTCCTTTTCATTCGGCTTCACATTCCAAAAATCGCAAAAATCACCAAAAAAAGATAAAACAGTAACAAAACCGTAACATTCGCAGGTCAAATTACACTTGTGCCAAACGAACGGTTTTTGCTACCCTATGCCTTTGAAAGGAGCGTAATTATGAAAAGCACAATTATCCTGACAATCAGCCTTTTACTCCTTGCCGCCACCGTTGGCTCTGCGGCACCGACAAAGCCATCGGCAGTGCTACTGCAGGAAGCCCTGTATGCAGAAGAAGTTGAAGGCAACCTCAATTCAGCGATCAAAACGTATGAGCAGATTATCGCAGACGAATCCACTCAAAGGCCCCACAGGGCACAGGCGCTCTACCGCTTGGGCAATTGCTATCTCAAACTTAAGGACGAGCAGCAAGCCAAGGCGGCCTTTGAGAAATTAGTAAATCAGTACAGTGACCAGACCCAAATTGTAGAGAAGGCCCGCCCCATCCTCGAAGAGCTGAGCAACGCTGACCCTGCGACCCTGATGCCGCCTGAAACACTTATATACATTGAACTTGGAAGCCCCGGCAAACAAATCGAGACCATCCTAAATATGCTCAAGGGAACTCCTATTGAGAATCCGCTCGCAGTTATAGGCGGCGGCCAAAAACCCCAGGGACAATCAGGAACCCCAGACATCGTCGGCGCTCTGTTGAATCCCAGCATGATGACTGAGTTCAAGAAAATTCGCGGCTTGGGCATTGGTATTACCGGTACCCTCCAGGGGAATCCTCCCGCAACAATCGTGCTCTTTCCGGGCAGAAGTGACGCCCTGCGGGGCATAATTCTTGCCGCTCTCGGCATGATCGGTAGACCCGCCGAGCAAATCGAAGGACTCAAGACCGTGACGTTTCCCGATGGCGGCGGTGCTGCCTACGACGATAACGTTGTGATAATCACAACTCCCTCTACCAATGCGGCAAGTAAACTCGCCTGGTGCGTAAAGCAGTACAAAGGCACTCTCAAAGAACCTACGCTCGCCTCGCACAACAAATCTTTCGCAAAAATCGACAAGAAGACTCGCCAACAAAACGCTTTCACCCTCTGGGCAAACGTTGACCAGGTGTATACCGAGCTGGTGAAGATATTCCCGCTGGATAGTCTGCCCCAGCAAATACGTGTCGCTGACAGCTTCGTTGACCTGCGCAACATCGACGACCTGATAATGTCTCTGTCTATTGAAGAGCAAAACCAGGGCCTGCAATTAGACATCGCTCTCAAAGATGGCCACCACTGCCTCGCATACGACCTAATCCGAACACCCAGCCTCACCAAGACAGGATTTGAGGCCGTCCCTGCGGACGCAATCGCCCTTGTCAGCTTCGCACTAAGCCCGGCGGAATCCGCCCAGGCTAAGACTGTCAGCCAGAAGATACAAAATATCACAGGCCTCGATATTGGCCGCGAGATTTTCGCTAATATCGAGCAGGTTACGCTTTTTGTTGTGCCGGCGGCTAAAACCAGTCAAGAAAACGCTTCAATACCACCGATAGCGAAAAGCCTCGGCGTGGCACTGACAAGCCGCAATCCACAGCAAACTCGCCAGATACTCACAACCTTGCTCGGAGCAGCCAATCTCATAATGGGCGGCCCGCCGACTCCCCCAGCCGATGTCTCAGCCGCCAAATATCAGATCGGACTCGTCAACAATCTTCAACTTTACTGTTACACAGGGCAGGCAAACAAAACCACTATTCTATCGCTAAATTCCGATCTGCTTGATTCTTCGCTGACGGCAATAAATAGCCGCAAATCTGTCTGCTACGCCGGCGGCCCCTTGAAGGAAGCTATGGATAGACTCACACCAAGCACCAGCAAATTGGTTTTAGTCAATGCTGCTGGGGCTCTGCGTCTGGCCTCAACCGTCATGGGCCTACCCAATGACGCTGCCATAGAAGATGCCCTTGCTAATCTTACCAAGGCCTGCGAAAAGACTGTTATTCAGCTACGCACCGATGAGGAGCTTAATAACTTCAGCCTGCGAGTAAACATCTTCGGGATGCCGCCTGCAAACCAAATCATCGGCCCAATTACACAATTGTCCGCAGCTATGGATAAAGCTAAGGCACAGGTATGGGCTGAAAAGGAAAGAGCGGCCGCACCGGCAAACATAGCCAAGGCGAGCAAGACGCCCGTTATTGACGGCCAAGCCGAAGACCTATGGTCCAATGCCCAGAAATATGAACTCAGAAACGTTATATATTCGCCGCTGTCCGGCCCCGACGACTGCTCAGCAAGCTACAAAGCGATGTGGGATGCGGATAGCCTCTACCTACTCGTTGAAGTCACCGACGACAAGCTTGTGCATGACTCCAAGGATGAGTGGCAGGACGACAGTATTGAGGTTTTTATCGATTCCGATAACAGCAAGTCTGCAAGTTACGACGACGATGACTTCCAGTTCCACATATCTTGGGACAAAGACAGAGGCAGACTGTTGGAAAGGACACACCAGGCAACTCAGGGCGTCCAATTCGCAATGACCACCACGCAAACAGGTTACCTCACCGAGATTAAACTGCCGTGGTCAACACTCAAAGCGAAGCCCTCGGCGGGTTCGACAATCGGCCTCGACGTACACGTCGACGATGACGATGACGGTGGAGACCGTGATTCCAAGCTTACCTGGCACGGAAAAGATGACAACGCATGGAGGAACCCGCGAGAACTCGGTAACGCACAATTACTCGGCTTGGTCGGCTGGTGGAAATTCGATGAATCCGAGGGTGCAACCGCAGCAGACAGTTCCGGCAACAGCCACAACGGTGCACTGCAGGGCAATCCAAAATGGTTACCCTCTGCCGGAAAACTCGGTGGAGCTATGGAATTCGACGGCCTGGATGACTATGTAGATACTAATTACGCGACCGACTTGTCCTCCTGGACCATAGCAGCCTGGGTGAAAAGCCCGGCATCACCTTCATCAGCCGGTAGATGGGGTGGTCCGGTTCATCGAGAGAAAAATTATCAGATCAACTGGAACCACTCTGTGGATGCTTTCCGCGGGGCGACAGGTGTTTGTGTTGACGGAGTATGGTACCCTGCGAGTTTCGCAGACCTGCAGGCCGATACGTGGTATCACCTCGTTGCGACCTATGATGGTGAGAATATCAAGGCATACAAAGATGGCGTCTTAGTAACGGATAATTCGGATCCTTCAGGAAATCCAAATTCTGAGATTGAGACTCTGAAAATTGGCAGACATGCACGGGATAATATGAGCTACTTTAGGGGCACTATTGATGATGTTCGCATCTATAACTATGCTCTTAGCCCAGCGGATATAGCCGCACTTTATAGCGGAAAATAAATCCTCAAAGCCCAGTAGATTGAGGTAATCGATGTTAGGCAGGCATACAGCAAATCCGACTTACAGCCACATGCGGTGGGTAGTGTTACTGCTTACAGTAGCGGTGATACTACCCACAGTATGCCTGCTCTGGTTTATGAGCGAGGTGATAAGAAACGAGCGTCTTGCCATCCGACAAAAGCTCGTTACCATCTATCGAGAGCAATTAACCAGAACTGTCCAGCAGGTGAACGAGGCCTGGTCAAAAAACTACAGATTTTTAGATACACAAGACCCAAATGCTCACTTTTACCAAGTGCTTGCTGCGGTAACTCGTAACAATTTCTGCGATGGCCTGCTCATTTGTGATTCATCCGGCATAAGCCTCTATCCAACAGCCTCCTTAGAGACAGACTCTCTGGCTCAAAAATCCTCCTCCTTCACTGAGGCCTGGCAGCTTGAATTTGACAAACAGGAATTTGCACAAGCTGCTGAACTCTTCGACCGAATCTCACGGGAAGGTGACGACCTCACAAGTTTGACCGCACTTATCGGAAAAAGCCGCTGCCTGTCAAAATTGGGGATGATGGACCAGGCAATCAAAACGTGCAGACAGGTTGCATTCAGCCCATTGCAGGAGCAAGGCGACGCCCAAATTCTGACCCTCATAGGTAATGCCGGACTGCTTCTGCTCAAGTTCACCTCTGGAAATGACAAGTATAAAGCTACATTTGAGGAAACCCTCACTAAGCTCGTCCCCATGCTCTACTCTGCTAACAAGGCCGGTGTTTCGATTCCTCCTAACCAGAATTTATTCATGGCCCAAAAAGTTCTTGATGCCGCGCGGTCTGAATCGCCGATTCTGGGCGTGCGTTTACAGCCACAACTCGCGTACTTGCAGAAACTTATTTCCGCCGAAGAGCTATCAATCCGTATCGCTGAAAACGCCTACAAAGTTGATGTTTTCAAGAATTGGCCAAAGGACACACTACAGCAATTTAATGTGGGGAACGAAGTTTTTTATGGCCAGATTCATAAAACAGCCAATAAAACCTTTCTCGCCATATTTTCTTCCAAAACCTTCGGTCCAACCTTGACCGACTACCAAAAAAACTTCAGCGATACCTGTGTTGATTACAGAATCCTTGATGACACGGGTCGTCTAATCGCAGGTGTCGAACAGCCTGGTGACGAACCCTTCACGACAGAGCCTGCCGGAAAGCATTTTCCTGGCTGGAAAGTTCAACTGTTCTTCAAGGGCGGCGATGCCTTCAAAAAAGCCGCGAACGAGAAAATTACTATCTACATCTGGACGGGCACGCTTGTCATTTCACTAATTCTCGTCTCCGGTGCCTTCGCAGCAAAAGCCGTCATAAATCAGGTAAAGCTGAACAGACTCAAAAACGACTTCATCGCCACGGTCTCGCACGAGCTCAAAACACCTCTGGCGTCAATGCGGGTCTTGGTCGATACTTTGTTAGAGGGCAACTATAGAAATCAGCAGCAGGCACTCGAATACTTGCAGTTAATCTCGACCGAGAACATAAGACTTAGCCGGCTTATCGACAACTTCCTCACCTTCTCTCGCATGGAGAGAAATAAAAGGGTTTTTCAACTGGCCAGAATCGATCCGGCAGAGATAGCTCGCGCAGCAGCCGACGCTGTTAAAACCAAATTCAACAACGAGCGATGCAAGTTCACAATCGACATCCAGCAGGATTTACCTCTGGTGTACGCCGACCACGATGCAATGGTTACTGTCATCGTCAATCTTTTAGATAACGCCTACAAGTACTCCCTCGATGATAAATGCATCGAGCTGCGAGTCCTGGCCGAAAACGGTTTCGTAGTATTCCGTGTTACCGATAACGGTCTCGGCCTGTCGCGAAGGTCAATCAAAAAAATATTCAAGAAGTTTTATCAGGTTGACCGCAGCCTTGCACGACGTGCAGGCGGCTGCGGACTCGGCCTTAGCATCGCCAAATTCATAGTCGATGCCCATAAAGGCTATATCTGTGTGGAAAGTAAGCTTGACCATGGAAGCACATTTACCGTCAGACTACCTTCAGCCAAGAGGGTATGAAAACCAAAGGAGTCTCACATGAAAAACGTTTTAATAATTGAAGATGATCTGGTTATGCTGCGTGGCCTTGAAGACAATTTCACCGCAAGAGGTTACTGCGTCAAGATAGCCTCCGATGGCGAGCAAGGATTAAATGCAGCCTTAACACAAAGCCCGGACTTAATTATACTTGACATCATGCTACCCAAGATCAACGGTTACGAAGTCTGCAGTCTCATCAGAGAAAAAGACCTCGATATGCCCGTAATAATGCTCACCGCAAAAGACGCGGAATCCGACATCGTCCTCGGCCTTAATGTGGGCGCAGATGATTATATCACCAAGCCCTTCAGTATAAGGGTTCTACTGGCGCGAGCCGATGCCTTTCTCCGCCGCCGAAAGGAAAGTCTGCCCCCAGTCTTTGAATTTGGAAATATCCGCCTCGACACCATGAAACGCTCATTGCTCCGCGATGGCAGAGAAATCCCCCTCTCCCCCTGGGAGTTCAAGACGCTGTGCCTGTTCCTAACAAGACAAGGCCGCGTGCTCAGCCGCGAGGAAATACTCAGCCATGTCTGGGGCTACTGCCACTTTGTCTCTCTACGCGACATCGACCGCGATATCGCCAGCCTCAGAAATAAGATAGAATCAAACCCCGATAGGCCCACGTTCCTCCTGACGGTGGGACATTCAGGCTATAGATTTGAACTGCCAAAGCTCAATGGAAACTGTGCTGATAATTGAAGACGACCCCACCATGCTGCGAGGACTCAAAGATAACTTCGAGTTCCGCGGCTACAAGGTATCTACGGCAACCGATGGCGAACAAGGGCTTAACGACGCTCTCAATATAAAGCCCGACATCATCATCCTCGACATCATGCTGCCAAAGATAAACGGCTACGAAATCTGTCGGCTTATCCGTAAGGAGAACCTTCCCACCCCAATAATCATGCTGACCGCCAAAGGCGAAGAATCCGACATTGTCCTCGGCCTCAACCTCGGAGCCGACGACTACGTCACCAAGCCATTCAGCATAAAGGAGCTTCTCGCCCGCTCAGAGGCCCTGCTGCGGCGAACACGCCAAGGTGTGAAAGACATCTACGAATTCGCAGACTTCCACCTGGATATTCCAGCTCGCAAGCTAACCCGCAAAGGAAAAGAAATAAAACTCTCTCCAAAAGAGTTCAAACTACTCGAATTGTTCGTCAAGAAGCCAGGCCGGGCCCTGACCCGTGATGAAATACTAAATCTTGTCTGGGGCTATGATTCTTTCACCGGCCAACGCAGTATCGACCGCTTCGTTACCACCCTGCGGGATAAGATCGAACCCGACCCCGCCAAGCCGAAGTTCATTCACACCATCCGCGAAATCGGCTACAAATTTGAACCACCACTGAAATAGCCGGTGGAGACCTCACCGCCATCCATCCAGCCCGATAAACCAATTATCAGGCGTGGTTTACGCAAATTTGGCCGTTCAAATATTTTCAGCTTATCTATTGCCATAACTATCTTTATACAAAATCCCCAATATGTCATTCCCGCGAAGGCGTCGCCAGAAAGTCATACGTTTTCGTAATTTTAGTCAAAAATTTACTGATGTTTCACATTTTTTCTTGACGAGAAAATCGGCAATCTGGTATAAATAGGAAAAGAACTGGTGCGATTTGCAGGTTTTCGTTACCCTTCCGAAAGGAGGAGGGCGACGTCAAACCCCAAGAAGTGTTCGATGCAGGCACCACATACAGTCAAAGTATCGGATGCTCGCTGAAAATAATCTCGACAAATTGAGATTTTCAGTTGAAGTCAAGACATAGAGCAGATCAAGAGTTTCTAATTTCTAAAGAAAGGAAGTCATAAGCAACGAATTTCCGGCGGAACCAATGCCCTTTTTGCCGACACTCATGTTGAGTGGGTGGAAGGCACGAGGATTGGTTGCGCGTAATACCTATTGAACAAATAGTGAGTTTTCACAAACAGACACCATAAAGAAAATGACACCCTGTGGTTGTTGTTAGGTGTGTGGTGTGGAATTTATTAAGGTTAGTTTTTTGGAGGAGGATCGGATGTGTAAGAGAATGTTGATTGTGGCTGTCGTGTGTGCTTTGGCCGGTTCTGTAGGCGCCACTACTACGGCGGTATGGAATCCCGCAGCTAATCCGGCTGGCACGGGTCTCTGGAGCGAAGCGGCCAACTGGACGGCCGGTGAAGTGCCTGACGGGGATTACAAAGCTGTGTTCAATGTTCCGGGCGCCATGGATTGTAAGGTGGCTTCAACCATTTCAATTGCGCAATTGGTTCAGGGCGACAATGGACCTGGAGGAGTCATCAAGGTGGTCTCCGGAGGAAACCTGACATCTAATGGCGAGTGGACGGGTCTTGGCTATAACAATACCGCGCACCTGATTGTTGAAACCGGCGGTGTTTTCAGCGCGACTCAGCATTTATGGATTGGGTTTACGGCGGGAGCTATGGGCATTTTGACGCTGGATGGCGGAACCGCTAACATCGGTAATATGTTTGGTCTTGGCTGGGATGGCGGAACCGGAAATGTCGTGGTAAATGCAGGACTTTTGAACCTAGCCAATTGGCATCCGACCGATTCCATTAAGGCAGGTTCGAATATGCATATTACCGGCGGAACCGTTAAGATCGTAGGAAATCGTGTTGACAGTATTAACACGATGATTGCAAACGGAAGAATCACCGGGAACAATCTTGTCGTTAATTTCGATAGCCTCGGCAATTTCACGACAATCGTTCCGGAACCGGCGACCATAGCTTTTCTCAGCCTGGGCGGATTGGCTCTGCTTCGTGTTCGTACCAAGAAACACTGAGAGTTAAGAGCATTGGTTGGCAAAAGTGTTTGAATAAGTTGGGCGCCTGCGCAGGGGTTCTGTATGTATTTCGGCCCCAGTTTTGTCGGACAAGATTCATGATGCGCGTCTTATCCCATCGCCACGTGAGGGTAATAGCTGGCGCCGACCATAAGGGTGGCTTTTTGTTGTTAGCGGGCAGCCTTCAACTGTTCGATGAAATGCCAAGAACCTCTCTTGATGCAGAGAAAGCCACTGTGTACAAATAAGTGCGCAGGAAGTCCGGATTTTGGCTCGTTCGGAACGGCCTGCGTCTGACTTGTAAGGAAGGTAGCACGAAATCCCAAAGGAGTCATGTTGAGTAAGCATAGTTGTCGTTACCACAACCTTATTTAGGAGGACCTATCGTGAGATCGCGTATTGTGTTGAGTGTTTGTATTGGCCTATTGCTGACGGGTACGGCGTTCGCGGCGCAAGACCGCTTTACCGGGGCCGTCAGCCAACTGTGGAGTGACCCTGGTAACTGGACCCTAGGGGTTCTTCCAGGCGTGAATGACAAGGCCCAAGTCGTGGATGGTGGATTTTGTATTCTTGATTACGATGCGGGTACGATCACGAACATGGCTATAGAAGGTGGCGGAACCGGCCACCTGCGCCTGGTCGACGGCGCGAAACTGGCTGTCCGTGACTGGAGCATCATTGCCTACGCGGGTGCCCCGGCAGAGCCGCATCTACTGGAGGTCCTGGGTGGCGTGTATAACGCCAATGCCCGCATGTTCGTAGGATTCCAGGGACGTGGCATGTTGGTGATTGACTACGCGGGCGTTGTCAATCTCAACGCCCAGGAGCTCGGCATCGGCGAGGATGCGGGCGGCGATGGAGTCGTGGAGATCCGTGGCGGCTCCCTGAATCTCTTGTCGACTTCAGGACTTCCCCTGCGTTTCCGCGCTGGCGCCAACTCCAAGGCCAGCATGAATTTCCACGGCGGTGTGATGACGCAGGCGTTCTCCCAGGCACGTGCCGACGTGGTCAACACAAACATTGCCAACGGCACCATAATAGCCTACGACGGCGAGGGAACCGTGGTCGTGGAGACGGTTGCCGGCAAGCTCATCGTCAAGGGGCTGCATCCCCTGAAGCCGGTACCGGCTGACGGTGACAATATCTTGGCAGGTGACCTCACCTTGAGCTGGACCGTGGAGGCGGGCACGCTTGTGGATGTGTGGTTCGGTACCAGTGCCGACCTCACCGCAGCCGAGCTGATTGTCAAGAAACAGGCCGCGACGTCCGTCGTAGTGAAGGTGAATCGCAAGCAGCGTTACTACTGGGCCGTAGATACCTACGCTCCCGGTGCGACAGAGCCGAAGTATGGACCGATTTTTGACTTCTATGTAGACAACCTGCCACCCGAGGTCGAGGCCGGCAACAATGTCACGACCTGGTTGGATAACGGCACTGCGGTAGTGACCATGTCCGCGACGGTGAAAGACAGCGATCCCACCACGTCGATGTGGACCGTAGTCGCCGAACCCAACACAGGTGCGACCGTGATTGCCGATCCGACCCGGCTGGACACAACCGTGACACTCATCCGAATTGGCGCTTACGTTCTGCAGATCAAAGCAACGGACGGCGAGTACACGGGATCAGACACGATGACCATTAACGTCTATGCCGATAACTGTGAAGCCGCTAAATCACTGGCTAACTATGTACCACTGGCCGGTGATGTCAATAATGATTGCATGGTTGATTTCCGGGACCTGGCATTGCTGGCATCCAGTTGGTTGGAGAATAACGCTCTGTAGCGTGTTGTAGGCAACTTAAGATTAGTCAGATCATTATCCACTCGAGCTTGCCAGGGCGTTTGATACGCTGTATCAAACGCCCTGGCTTGTATGAAAAGAATCGAAAGGAGTAGACATTGTGTTGAGCAGTCTTAAGACGGGCCTATTACTGCTTATTCTTCTCTGCGGCAGTGCGTGGACGCAACAACAAGACATCATAGTCGGGGCCTATTATTATCCCTGGTACGGTGCAGATGCTGGCGGACATGGGTTCCATAACAGCCTGCGTGATCATCTCATTCCCAAACAGAGGCCACTCCTGGGATACTACAACAACGCTGACACTGAGGTCATTGCATCTCATATTCACCAGAGTGTAATGGCCAATATCTATTTCTGGGCGTGCAGTTGGTGGGGGCCAGAAAGCTATGAAGACAAAATGCTCAGAAATCATATTCTTCCTCATGCTTCTGCAGGAAAACTGAAATATGCCATTCTGTATGAATCAACAGGCCGATTAGGGTCTTTTACCAATCCAAACTATTCAAGACTGCTACCAGACTTTACATACCTTTCAACGCATTATTTCAATCATCCTCACTACTTGCAGATCGACGGGCGGCCTGTGGTGTTTATCTATCTTACTCGCGTTTACTTCCGGAACCAGGGAGACCAAGCCTTGGCTGATTTACGTGCGGCATTTCCCACTTTATATATTGTCGCGGATGACGTGTTCGGCCTTAATTACAAGTCCTCTTATGCGGCCAAATGGGATGCCGTGACTGCCTATGACGTGTACGGTCAGACCATGCAGGCCTTTGGCTCCACGCAGGCAGCCCTGAGTCGGCTGGACACCATTTTGAACGATGCCAAGGCCGCAGCGAACAGCGCAAATGTTGGTCTAATTCCGTTTGCCTGCCCGGGATTCAATGATCGCGGCGTGAGATCCGGTCATGCCGGTGCGCCCAGGTATTTTCAAGACGTTCCACAATCCGTGGAAGGTGATTTCTTCCGATCCATGCTCAAGGATGTTGTCGTGCCACAAGCAGATCCGCTGGCCAAGAACATGCTCATGATCACATCCTTTAATGAATGGCATGAAGATACACAAATTGAACCCACCGCAGGAACAAGCGGAACTACAGCACTGGATGATTCTCCCGGGGGCACTGATTATACACAAGCATACCGATATACGGACTATGGGTATCTATACATCGATATCCTTCGACAAGAAACCTGCAAGGTGTTGGGCGATTTAGACCATAACTACCGTGTGGACATGGAAGACCTCTCGCTGTTTGCTTTACGCTGGATGGATATGGATTGCAATGACTGTGACGGATCTGACCTGGATGGAGATGGGGCTGTCAATACAGCGGACTTGGAGATACTGGCAAGGAACTGGCTAACGGAAAAATGTCATACCTACCTGCTTTATTCTGATGCGTGTCGGAGGCTGGATGAGCTTTTGGGGCCACAGCCATAGCATATTTGCTGTAAGGCTGACCGGATTTTTGTTTTTGCAGAATCGTAAGGCTTTGGGGCCCATGCTGACTTAGAACCAGTTCCTATTGACTGCCAATTGGATATTGTCACTCAGCAAGCGGATACTGCCTATAAATCGATGCAGCCTGGCCATCGGCATAAGTTTGGTTTCCGTATGAATCGAGGACCTGTAGCTCGTACCTTCCCATAAAGAAGATACCACTGTTGCCCCGACCTTGGCCGCTGCGGGGGGGGCCTCCGTTCCCTCCAAAGTCCATCTGAAGCCGAATGTAAAGAGACGCCCGAGGCCGGTGCCAGGTCGGGAGCAGACTGCAAGCTCGCAAGTATTTTTGGGGGGTGCAGTTATCGCAGAATGTGCGAGAAATTCTTTACACTGCTGTATGATGTGGTAAACTCACGCCGTTTTAGGGTCTTCAACGTGTTGCTTTAGGGCGCCTTTATGAATGAAGTCTGGGTAACCGGCGGATTAGTGACCATCATCGGATTAGTCTTGGCGTTGCCGTTCCTGTCCAGGAAGGTGGAAAAGCAGCTTGAGGCGTTTCTCTTCATTATGGGCGTTCTTTCCGTCACCATTTCCGGCCTGTGGAGCTGGCACCTCGTCGGCAAAGCCCTTGTTGAGCCGATTAAAATCACATTAGCGGTCCTGATAGCGGGCTTGGTCTTTCGGTTTGTCCGCTCGAAGGTGGGAAAATGGGCGAGCGCCTTCGCCGAAAGGTTCGGATTCGGGGCGTTATTCTTCATAATCGTCGTCGGCCTAGGCCTGCTCTCAAGCGTCATCACCGCCATTATCGCCGCCCTCGTTTTGGCTGAGGTCATAAGTGCATTACGGCTTCCCAGAACTCTCGAGGTCCGGCTGGTTGTTATCGCCTGTTTCTCGATAGGTCTCGGTGCGGTCCTGACGCCCATCGGCGAGCCGCTCTCCACAATAGCAGTGGGTAAACTCTCAGGCGAACCCTATCACGCCGGCTTTTTCTTTCTGCTAAAACTATTGGGTAAATGGATGATACCTTTGGTTTTAGGCCTCGGACTATTGTCCGCATTTTTGCCGAATAAACACGAAGGCAAGGGCTCTACCCTTACAGAAGACAAGCCCGAAGAAACCAGAGATATGTTCATAAGAGCTTTCAAAGTCTATGTCTTCGTCCTTGCTTTGGTGTTTCTGGGCACTGGTTTCACGCCGGTGGTAGATAAATATCTGACACGTGTCTCGGCCTACGCCCTTTACTGGGTGAATATCATTTCCGCGATTCTCGATAACGCCACCCTGACGGCTGCAGAAATCACGCCGGCTATGTCCGAGGCGACAATCAAAGCTGCCCTGGCGGGACTGCTGATTGCCGGCGGAATGCTGATCCCGGGTAATATTCCCAACATCATCTGTGCCAACAAACTATCCATAAAAAGTAGAGAATGGGCCGTTTTTGGTATCCCGCTCGGAATGGTGCTGATGATTGGCTTTTTTATCTTTCTGCTTCTAACGTAGTGGTCAGTCACACTTGATTCGATAGTTTGTCATGCTGAACGCCGACCGCCATGCCACGAAATCCAGACACACACGTATATGCCAGTGTTGGCTGGATTTTGCGTTGTGGTTTGGTGGTTGGATGTTATAATAAAAGAGTTGGCAGACATTTCTTGAGGGTTTGCCACTTCGGATGAAAAATGTCTGTGTGGAAAGATTTTTTATAGACGAAATGAAAGGAAAGAACCATGAGAGGCTGGTCGAAGGGTTTTACCCTGATAGAACTTTTGGTGGTTATTGCCATCATTGCGATACTTCTGGCGATATTGATGCCGGCACTGCAGCGGATTAAAGAGCAAGCGCAAGAAATGATATGCAGAGCCAATCTCCGGCAGTATGGGATAGCTCAGTCTGTTTATCTGGACGACAATGACGGACGTTACCCTTCCGCCTGGACATCGCTGGTCAGAACCGAGGCTCCTGTGGGTGGATACCAACGTTATTGTCGATGGCACGATCCGAGATATCCTGCCGATGGCGTGTTCTGGCCCTATCTGTCGGAAGAAAAGGTCCATCTGTGCCCATCATTCAAGGTCCTTGCCAAGTCCGAAGGCCAGAGACATCCCAATCATGTTGCAAGCAACCCTATTGTTCCTTATTATAGCTACAGTATGAACTCCTGGCTCGGCTCTAAGAGAGGGGACCCGAGCGGTTCGTCCGCAACAGATTCTGCAGGCCGTGGTGGGGTTTATAGACTTTCAGAGATAACAAGGTCCAAAAGTGAGGTATTTTTCTTTGCCGAGGAAAATATGTGGGCTCGACCTGGTTGCAACAACGTGCTTAACGATAACGCCTTGTGTCCAGATGGTCGCGATTGGTTCGGCACCTTTCATAGCACCAATCGCGCGGACCTGGATGGTGGTACAATCAATGCTGTGTTCGTAGATGCCCATGTTCAAGAGGTGCGTTCAGCGTTGAAAAAGGATCCCACTGACCCGTCGGAAAAAGAGTTCGGTAGATTTGAAAAATTCGGCTGGCCGCATAAACAGCCGTTTCAATGATCCGGCGTTCTTCTCAATCATTCTCTGCTGAAAAGTCGGCTCATGCCATGGTGGCACCTAAAAGGGCGACGCAGTTTTGATGCAAAAGCCGACCCACTTTTTTGTGTCAGTGGGATGAATTTTACACACTATTGACAGACAAAATCGCACACAGGCCTGGCAGGTTGAGGTGCTTTCGTCACTTGTGCTGAAACGCCGGTTGGTGTGAGTTAGTATATAATTGCTGTTGCCTCTTCGATCCTTTTTATGACAAGGGTCGTGTCCGTCCAATTCGATACGTGGCCATCAAAACCTTTGTGTAGCAGGGCGGCGGCTTCCGAATCGCTCAGATGGTTGGCCAAAGCCAACACCTTGATTGTCTGCAGGTCCTCATCAGCACGGATACTGCTGCAAATCCCAGCGGCGTCGATGTCTTTAGCGAGGAGGTTTATGAGTATGACGTGAGGGCAGAATCTCTGAGCTATTGCACCCGTCTCAAAGGTGGTTTTGGCTGTTGTTATCTCGTAGTCAGCTTTGGTTCGCAGGGCATCGGCCAAGGTTGCCGCGGCCATTTCGTCACTATCGACTATGAGTACTCTTATTTTTCCGACCGGTAAAGCTGCTGTCGGTATGTTGTGGGCCTTCATGAAGCGAATAAGTTCGCTGAGCGGTATCCGCCGGTCCTTGCTGCCGGGGATGCGATAACCCTTTAACTGGCCTGTGTCAAACCACTTAGATACCGTGCGAGGTGCGACATTGCAGATTCTGGCCACATCGCCGGTAGTTAATACATTCTTGCCTTTTGCCATTTTTAGTTTCCCATTGCATATACTTCGTGCCGTTATCCTCTATTCGGTCTGCCGGAGCAGCATATTTAGCAAAGAAGCCTCGACATCCGCCCACAGGTCTGTCCATAAGGCATTTTGTGCCCTGACGTCCTATAAGGCTATCGTGTTTCGGCAGGTGCTGGTGCTGCCGATAAGAGGAAACCACACGCTCAAAGGCTTACTCCAACGGACGGAAAATGTCTTGGATTTAACGATACAGCCAATTACAATTTGGTTTCCGAAGTTTAAGATTGTCCTTGGTTTGGAGGTTTTTATGCGAATTCATCTTTCGCGGCCTGACATCACAGAAAGGGAGATCGAGGCGGTCGTAGCGGTACTTCGCACGCCGGACCTGTCTTTGGGGCCCAAAGTTGGTGAGTTTGAAAGGGCTTTTGCGGCGTACATCGGTAGGAATCGGGCTGTGGCAGTCAATAGCGGCACCAGCGGCCTGCATTTGTGTATGCTGGCCCTTGAAATTGGGCAGGATGACGAGGTCGTTACGACTCCATTTACCTTTATTGCTACTGTTAATTCAGTCTTGATGGCCGGCGCCAAACCTGTGTTTATTGATATAGACCCAGATAACCTAAATATGGACCCTGCCCGGATCGAGTCTGTGATAAACCCGAAGACCAAAGCTATTATGCCTGTGGAAATTTTCGGTAATCCTGCCGGATTTGACCTCATAAATCAAATTGCAGAACGCCACAAGCTAACGGTCGTCGAAGATAGTTGCGAGGCACTTGGCTCGGCTCTGAATGGGAAGGCGGTAGGGACGTTTGGCACGATGAGCGTGTTTGGTTTTTATCCTAATAAGCAGGTAACCACGGGCGAAGGCGGGATGATTCTGACAGATGATGATAGGCTGGCCGATGTGTGTGAATCGCTTCGTAATCAGGGGCGTGGTAAAGGAGGCGGTTGGCTGGCCCACGAGCAGCTTGGTTACAATTTCAGGCTCAGCGATATAAACTGTGCCCTTGGCATCGTGCAACTGGCCCGCATAAACCAAATCAGGGCCAAACGCAAACAGGTCGCAAAGTGGTATCAGGAAATGCTCGCTGATGATGATAGACTCTTTGTTCCCATCGAGCCTAAGGGATGCGATATAAGCTGGTTTGTGTTTGTGGTTCGCCTGGCTGAGGATTTTACGGCAGCCCAGCGCGACAGGGTTCTGAAAGAAATGATGGCTGCCGGTATTCAGGTCAGCAACTATTTTCCACCTGTTCATTTGCAGCCGTTTATGGTCAAACAGTTCGGCTACTCTGAAGGTGATTTTCCTATCGCCGAGTCGGTCAGCAAAAGAACGATTGCGCTGCCGTTTTATAATAATCTGACCAAAGACCAAATAGCTACCGTCTGTAAAACACTAAGGCAGGTCCTTGATGGCATATAGTGTACAGCGAAAAGCGTAATCAATTGATATGTATCTGGGAAAGAATTGTTAATTTTTCGACTTGTAAATAATCTTGCCGTATTTCAGCACATTCTCTAGAAACCCGCTTTTATCGTTTTTACGGCACAAAAGCACAGGTTCTATGCGATTATTTATGGTACGAACAAGATTAAATAATTCAGCACTTGTTTTGAGATAATCACCATCAAATTTGTCCACCACCACAGCGATATCTATGTCGCTGCTTTTTCCAGCGGTGCCCCTGGCATGTGAGCCGTAAAGAACCACCATGCTGACAGGCATAAGGTTCTTTACTTTCTGGGCATAAAGCCTGGCTATTTCAACAATTTTTTTATCCATGAGTAAAATTTCTTGGTTTTCTTGAAGAGTTCTTCGCATTTCCTTGGGGTAAGCGCCTTCAATAAAAGTTCCCTGTCTTCAGGATAACGAGCCTGTATATTAAGCGGCATAAGGTCATTGAAAAGCACATAATGATTTTCCTCTGTGCATTCGTCTAATCTTGATTCTTCCGAAAGAAAAAGAAGGTTATGACTATAAGGCGGTTCTCTCTTGCGAGTATGCCAGAAGTAAACTTTCAGACATTTCTCCACTACTTGATGGCAAAGAAAGCCTACATATAGAAACCTTTTTGATTCCAGCATCGCTTTCGCACTAACCAAATCGTAATGCGCGATATCCAGCCAGTACTCTATTTTCTTCTTTGTATCCATTATGACTCTTTATATTCAGAAAGTTTATCCATCCTCTGCTTTGGGTGAAATTATACCACATCAAAGCTACGAAAACCAAAGGCAAAAAATGAGAGCAGAAACTCAGATTTCCGTTTTGCATGGGCGGTTTTTTATCTTAAATATTAAGTAGAACCACGCAAAAAAGGCTGGCTGGAGGGGAGCCGGCTTACAACTTGCCTGAGGAAGGGGATAAAGCTTAGTATGGGGTGGAGAAATAAATTTATACTTTTGCTGATAGTCTATTTTGCCGGCTTTGCGACCGCTGTGTATTGTCTGGTGCCTGTGCCGCAAGACAAATCCAGTAGGCCGGCTCAGCAGAATTCTGTAAGCTCAGGATTCAAACGCGACGAGTTTGCACGGTCGGTCAGTTCCGGCTTGCATAAGTGCATAGCATTCAGCAAAGAGGCAGCAAGGCACGTGGCGGGATTTATCAAGCAGAAAACTAACGAAAAACAGTCAGGAGCCGACGGTTAACGGTCGGGCGGAGGGAGCCTCGCCGAGGAATTGTAAAAAGTCCCGCGCTCGTTTGGTCCATGTTCCTGGTATGGATGCCGCAAGACCCCAAGTTTGGGCCGTGAGTTAGAAAATATTCACGGCCCTTGTTTTATCGAACCTCTCCGATGGGCTGTCGATTAACGACCGTCACTTGGTCGCATTTGGGACCGGGCTGCCATTATTTGGATCTTTCGGCGGGACAATTTTGACCTCGAGGAGAACAAAAAGGGTTTCTTCTCGCTTGCCAAAAATCCGTGCAATGAGGGACCGGCTTTTTGGTGATTGCACTGCTGTTCGCACCAATAGGGTTTCGTCTGCACCCATCTGAACATTGCGAATCTCAAAACCTTGCTGGATGACCTCGGCATAGATGAAGCTGAAGTTTAGGTCGATGCGACCATCTTCCCCATGGATGGTCGGCACAATCGCAATCGCCTGCCCTTCAAAGCTTCTCGATGCCCAGGTGCCCGTAGCAATGAATGCTTCCTGCCCGCTTCTCACCAGCAAGCGTGGCGACACGATACGGCGTAAGTCACTGTGAGACTTAGTATATTGCAGGAAGGCTTCGGTTTTTTCGGCGCTAAGCTTCGCCCAGAAAGATGGTGTCGGGTAAACGAGGTTGGGGTCCGACTGAGCCTGTACAAATTGAATCGCTTGAGTGTCCAGGAATCCAGCAAGTTTTTTATTGGATTTGATGTTCGCAGTGAACACCTGGACAACTATCATTACTGTTGGAACGCCCTGGATGTCCTCACCCGGCATGGTCGTGGTACCGGCTGGTCTGGGTGGCAGCGGTTTTGGAGATTCTTGAATCCTAAGAGACTCTTTCTCAAGAAACTCTTTCAGCCGGGCCAGGCCGGTCTTGGCAGTCTCTGTAACTTTTGCAAACATCACACGTCCGGTACTGATTTGGCCCATACCCACAAAGACAGCAATCAGCACTACGGCTGCAACTAAGCGTTTGTGAGTCTTGGTTTCTATGACAATTCTCCTTAAATTCCAGCGAGAATTTTCTCGACGTGGGGAATCTGCAAGGGTTGCAACGAGTCTCTGTTCAAGCTCATCACGGTGTTTGTAGTTGGGGGAATCATCGAATTTAGTTCGGCGAAGAAAATCTTCGACCTGTTTTTCATTTCTGCTCATTTTGCACCTCCAGCCGGTTCAGGGAACATACCCGGCAGCGGTCAATCTTTTCCTTAACTTTGCCAAAGCCCGTGCCAATCGGCTGCGGGCAGTGCCGGGGCTGCAACCAATCACCTCGGCGACTTCGATCAGTTTCATATTCTCAAAGAAATGCAGCGTAATGACGGTCTGATACTTCGGCCTCAAGGAAAACATGGCTTGCCTGAGGAGCGTCAGGTCTCGTTCGGCTGATTCATCATAGGTTGTGCTTTGTTCGTCTGTTTGCTCATAATATCGCTCATACAAATCATTTCTGCGATTAACCTTTCTTAGATGGTCGTTGACGGCGTTTGTGGCGATTCTGTAGAGCCAGTTGCGGAACTGAGATTCATTTGTACCTTTGAAGCAGGCAATACTCTGAGCCGCTTTCAGGAACACATCCGAGGTGATGTCCTCTGCTGTATGTCTGTCAAAGAGCCGGTGGACGCAGTATCGGAATATCGCATCGTAGTATTTGCGATATAGCTGTACGAACGCCGTGCTGTCACAGCGAGCTTGAGCTATTGGCGAAGTGTCGAGAGCCACGTGGCTTCCGCCAACTGTTTTCAATGATGCCGATGAATCTGATGCCATCATCTTTATAGATGCGCATATACTGAAAACGCGGCAAGAAATATCAAAAAACGAAATGAAAAACTCACTATACCATATTAGAATGGTAAATCGTTGCGTTTCGATGCCGCATTTTTGATATTTTATATTTGATGTTTGATTTTCCTATGTATGGTTTGATATTTGATGTTGATGGTGTGATTGCCGATACTGAACCGGTTAATGCCAAGGTCACGATTAAGGTCTTTGAGGACTTGTTCGGCGTCAAAAGTGTCAAGCCGGAAGATTTCGTTTCCGGCATTGGCAGGGGCGATGAGGAGTATGTCCGGGCTGGCGCCAGGGCGAATGGACTTAATCTGACCGATGAGCAGGCCAAGACAGCAACGAAACTACGGGAGAAATATTTCATAGCAGCGTTGAACAAAGAGCCTTTGCCGGTTTTTCCTGGCGTGCTGGAGTTGATTGACGCTGCCATTGAAAGCGGCGACTTCAAATTAGCTATTGCCACATCCGGGTCTTTCGAGAAGTCTCGTGCGATTGTCAAGTCCGCACGGGTCCCTTATGAAAAAATGGTCCACATCAGCGGCAGCGATGTAAAACACCGAAAACCCGACCCGGAGATTTTTTTGATTGCCGCCAGGCGCATCGGCCTGGAGCCTAACAGGTGTTGTGTCGTTGAGGATGCGCCGGATGGCGTGCAGGCTGCTAAAGCCGCCGGTGCCAAATGTATCGCTGTAACAAATTCCACAACCGCTGAGAACCTTGCGGGGGCGGATTTTATCTGCGATTCCCTCGAACAGATTGACCTCTATACTGTTCAAAGGCTCATCGACTAAGCTGCCATAGCGAGCGCAGCTTGTTATTGGGGGCATGCGAGATACGAGCCATGAGATACGAGATACTGCCTCTTGACTTGCCCAACGTGCTATGCTATACTCTTTCCCGTAAACGAAGGAAGAACCGAATGTTGGGAGTGCTTGAGACGGATGATTTATACTCATTTATTATTGAACATTGAACGGAGAAACAAGCCTGGCCGAAAACCCAAAAAAAGACCGAAATAAGTAATGGTGTTCCCAGAATTACAACCTTATACAAGATTGCTGAACCAAACCAACGTCTGAATTGGACATCTCATATGCTGCGTCACGTAAGATTTACTTTATGCAGCACTTATATAATCGGTAGCTATGTAAATGGTGATTTATGAGTAACGAACAGCGAAGCAACACGAGCATCCCTCCGGAAAACTGGCACTCAGTTCGGGCTGAAATCGCTAATCAGTACACTCGGAGCATACTGATGATCAATGGAGCTGGGTCTGTCGCACTGCTCGCGTTTCTACAGGCGATTTGGAAAACGGAACCGAAGCTTTCACGCCTTGTAATAATGTCGCTTCTGATTCTATCTCTTGGTGTTGTCTCCGCGGGTTTTTCGAACTGGATGCGTTATGAGACATCGAGACGATATGAAGCCAAGACAAAATTCCGTCGTTGGTGGTCATTTGCTTCAAACATTGTACAGATTCTGCCTCTATTGTGTTTTGCTATCGCTGTGTGTGTACTTGGATTTGGAGCCTTGGCTCTTCTTTCGACTAGCAAGATGCCATGACACCACTTCACACATTGTATCGAATAACGGACAGCCACGAATGGCGGTCCGTTAAGGGCTTTTCGATAGCCGAGATGCCATTTCTGGCTCAGAAACAAGGATTGAGAATCCCTGAAATCGCTTAAGTGCCCGCCATTCGGGACACCTTACTTATTTGATGAGGCAATTCCGGGGACGACGTACCTGTTTCTGCCGTGTTTTCCCAGGAACGAAGAAGGTGGACTGGCTGCAAAACAAAATGATGAACCCGATGACAATTCTGTCAGTCGCCGAGGTGGCTGAGTACCTTGAATTCCGGTGAATTCCGGTGACGCCTTACGCATTATTGCATGGCCTGGGCCAATTTCATGTCAGATTTGAGCAACTGGTTGACCACACGGGAGACGTCAGACCGCCGGTTACGCGCGATCTGCTCTACAAATCGCTGTACCTCCGAATCCAGATAGACAGGCAGATCCAGCCGGGCTTTGGCTCTGTAGAACTTTCCCCGCGTACCTTTAGAAAAATCGTATTCTTTTCTCATATTTTCACTCCGAGTATTAACGGCTTTCACGCTGGGTTTCCTTGCGACCTGAGAAGATACGAACATGAGCATGATTGGTGCGATTCATCGCACCCTACTCTGCTGAAAGGACTTGAACACGTCCTGCAATCGGTTGAGCATGAGCTCGATCCTTCAGGTGGGGATTGATCGACAAGGCGAGGTCTGTGAAGCTGCAAAAGACCTCCATACGTTCGGTCATTGAGAGAGACCGAAACCAGCGGGTCTTGGCCTCTATTGTCTCTTGCTGTCTGTCATGCCGAATCGTTGGTATCATATTAAACATCTTATCAGATTGCGTCATGTTTCACAAAACAAGAAAGACTCTATTATTGGTTAGCACGTTTGAATTCTGGGGACGCCTTGCTTATTTCGAGGCGCTCGAGAACTGCTCGGTGGCGAGGTTGATCACGGTTGCGGAGGGGAGTTTCTGCGTGATAATCTCTGCTGCGAGATTGAGCCATCGTTTACACGCATCGAGAACGACACTATCGCTGCTAACTACAATCAGGTCGGTTCTTCTCAGTTCAGCATCCGGACTTATTGAAAGTTTGATCTCCCAATTCCAGTGGTTTTTCTCGGCCAATTGTCTTATAAGTGTTTTTAGCCGACCGCTGTTAGAAACAGGACTATCCAGCAACCACAGAGCTTGTTGAACGCAGATTTCTTTTAGAAACCCCCCTATAAGTTCAACGGCTGGGATTGTCTCAGAGACTTTTCGGTATGTGCCGTGTATGCTTGCAAGGTCTCGGTAGCACCCATCCCTGCCTTTGAAAATCACGCCGCCGCTGATTGCCGCTTCGACTGTTATTAGAACATTGTAGCCGTCGATGGCGAGGGCTTGACCGGCGAGGAAGTCTATTCCGACTCGGCGGTGATTACGTGAGGCAAGCTGCTGGTCAGAGCAGGCGCTACGCATGACGGCCAGTCTCTGTCTTTCCGTCAGTGAGAACCTATCGCCGACAAGTTTCAGGGCGCTTTTATCGGCATAGCCTTTTGTCAGCAGCAATGAGAAATCTGCAAGGGCAGCTTTTAGAATGGGTATGAAATTAGCTGAGAACAACTTAATGTCGTCCGGATGAGGTCCTCTATGTGTTCGTCGGTCGGGCATATTTCATTGACTATTTGCTATTGACTATTTACTGTTTGGTAAAACGTCTGTTTTTTACACAGTTATTTGTCAATGATCGGTTATCAATAAACAATTGTAAATCGTAAATAGTCAATCGCTGATGGCAAGTCATAATTTAGCATACATTAAGATAGATGATCTTGAAATCATCGGTTACTCGGTGGCGGGCGAGGAGACCGTCATCGCAATGCCTCAGTTGGATGTGTGTTTCGACATCGGCAAGGCCCCTGAGCAGGTTATCTCGATCAACAATATGCTGCTGACGCACGGGCACATGGACCACGCCGCGGGATTTGCATATTATCTGTCGCAGCGGAATTTTTGCGGGTTGCCTGCAGGGACAATATTCGCGCCGGTAAGTTTGCTGCCGCCCATGAAAGAAATTATTGATTCATGGGGCAGGCTGGATGGTAATAAAGTGCCGGCGAAGCTAATCGGCGTAAAGCCCGGCGACGAATATCCGATAAAGCCTAACCTTTTTGCGAGAGTGTTTCCGACAAAACACAGCTTAGGCTCCGTGGGATATAGCATAATCGAAAAGCGAAAGAAACTCAAAACGGAGTATTTAGAGCTTACAGGTCCACAAATAGTCGAGCTAAAAAAGCAGGGAGTTCAAATAGATAATCCCCTTGAAGTACCGATTGTCACATATATTGGTGATACGCAGTATGTGGATTTTTCGCAATTGGTATATATTTCCAACAGCAAGATACTGATTGCTGAGTGCACGTTCTATGAAGACGAGCACGTCGGCAGGGCCGAGGCAGGCAGACATATACATATCGACGAATTTGCTGATTTAATCGGCAGGATGAATAATGAGCACATCATCATAGCACATACAACGCTGCGGACACCGTTGCGGGAGATTCGTGCTATCCTGAAGAAGACTCTTCCACCTGCACAATACAATAAAACAATCCTGCTAATGGAAAAAAGGCGAAGATAATTACTTCGCAGGTTTCATTTTTGATATTTCACTTTTTACCTTTTCGGACTTCCTCTTTGATCCTCTGGATGTGGCCGCGTCCGAGGCCCTTTACCTCACAGCCGAGCTCGAAATATCGGCGGATTCTGTCGTCGTCCAGTATTCCGAAGCAATCGACCACCGCTAACGGCCCGCCCGCCCAGCCGACCACATCGTCAGGATTCAATTGCAGATATGGTGCGTGCCGTACAGCGAAGATTATAGCCTGTGTGCCTTTGAGTGCACTTGGCAGGTCTGTTTGAACTCTCGTATTCACAAGCAGTTCCTGGTTGCGGAAAAATCTCGCCAGCGATTGTCCGGGAGCAGGGTACTCATTCTGATTCTCCAGCTCATACCAGTGTTCCACGTATGGATCATGCACCCGTATCTCCGCCCCCATCTCGGTAAGCTTACGCACCGCTACTTCCGAGCCGCTATAACGTGTGTCGCCTACATCCTCGCGGTAGCTTGCTCCGCAGAGAAGTATAATAGCCCCGGCTGTTTGTTTGCCCATATTTCGCAGGACATCTCTGGTCAGAGTTGCTGCGCGGAGACCGCGCGTATCGTTAATGTCGATTGCTGTTGTTGTCATTTTGAATATGTCGTCTTCAAAGCCTAAAATGTGCTTGTATGCCCAATAGCCGAGGCCGCCGTCCTTCGGCAAGCAGTAGCCGCCTATTCCAGGTCCAGGGAAGATCATGTTGTTGTGAGTGGGGCGGACCTTTATGGCCTTGATGACCTTTATTAAATCGACGCCGTTTCGCTCAGCAAATACGCTCCACTCATCAAGGAATGCCAGCATACTCGCACGGAATGAATTCTCGACAATCTTCGTAGTTTCAGATTCGATGGGTCTATCCATTACAGTCAGTGGGAATTGCTCAGTATTGAGCACCTCATGCAAAAATTTCTCCACGCGGTTTCTTGCTTCGGCGTTGCAGCCCGAACATACCCGCCAGAAGTCTCGGATGGATGAGACATAGTGCCTGCCTGGCATGACTCGCTCGAAACTGTGTGCCAGCAGCGGTTCCGAGTTTATCCCACGGGCTGCAAAGGCCTTTTTCAAAATCGGCCACGCAACAAACTCGGTTGTGCCTGGTGCAACGGTTGTTTCAATGAGCGTCAGGCACTTGGGTGGTATTCTCTCACCTATGGTTTTTAATGTAGCCTCAAGGGCAGCCATTTCCACTTTGCCGGTCCGCATGTTGCCAAGGTCCATCTTGGTATAGTCGCACTGCACATCCACAACCACGCAGTCGGCAAACTTGAGACAGCCGCTATTGTAAGTGGCTACGAGCGTCTTTTTATCGAGCACGCACCTGGCAATCATCTTGTCCACTTCGGGGTCTTCGGCTTTCACGGGGGATGTGCCGCGGTTAAGCAGTGGTATTTTCCAATAGCTGCGACTACTGGGTCGCTGGCAGCCTATTACGAACTTGCCGGGCTTACCGGTCTTTTTGTCAACCGTGTCGGCGATGATTGCTGCCATCACCGCTCCGACAAAACCCACCCCCATTACTACTACAATTTCCTTGCCCTCATTGCGTTCCGCACTCACCAGAGACTCAATGCGTTGGTACTCGACCTCATAGTCCTGCTCTTTCGGCAGTGGAAACCTCTCACCAGTAGGGCTTGCTGAGTATTCACTCATTTTGTTACCTCATTCTTCCTCGGTTTCTGTTTTTAATATTACTGCTTAGTGTCGGGCCTTGTTACTGTCGAAAACGTTATTTTGGGCGTAATTATGTGGGGGCAAGTTTAGCAGTTATGAGTCTTATATCAAGGTTTTTCCAGCCCGCATCGTGGGCAAAGGGCAAAGACGGCGTAGAGCGTAACCTTATCTGGCCCTATGTTGGCCGTTTTGGGTGCTCTACCTTGTGTCTCGACTTGATACAAAACTAAAATAGATTGGGGATTAAAGAAATTTCCACAACCTTTTGTACGATTACCCGTATAGCTTTTAGGTTGTTATTTCAGCCCAAAGATGCTATAATAAGTCTCTACCGGGCCGGTTTGCATCATCTGAGGGGAGTCTATGTGATGTCGGCTGCGATGGAGGGCAAGAATGCACAAAAACTGTTTATTGATATTGGGCATTATCTGTGTGGTGCTTATGCTCGCAGTCTACCTTTCAGCGGACGAGGGAACATTCGAATACCCCAGTTACATGATAGACTTATACAACGCTGACGCTGGCTGCTGGACAGGTATGGCGATTGACGGCCAGTGGCAGCCGCCGGTGTTTGTGTCGCCTGAGAAGTGGCTTGTCGGCCCTCCGCCATCGCGGCTTTCGGGCGTTACCTTTCCCGAGGACCACTACATCGAGTTGATGTTTCGCAGCGGGATAATAGATGGGCCGGGCGATGATATTTTAATCATCGAATCGGGACAGTGTGGTGAGCAAGCTTTGGTTTTCCTGACGGATGGTGCATCGCAGGAATATCTGCTTGGTATGGCCACAGCCCCGAATACGGGCAAAGACGAGCCTGCGACACTCGGATTTGATATTTCGGGACTCTCACTGCCGTTTGTGCCTTCTGCAATTAGAGTTTTAGCTGTTGATATGGGAGGAGGTTCTCCAGGTTTTGACATCGCTAACATCCGTGCCCGGGTTGCCTCTGAGTGCGGCGAAAAGGCTTGCCGCCCTTATCCAGCCAATGGAGCCGGAAAGGTCACACCTAATACCGTGCTGAGCTGGTTGCCGGGTCGTTTCGCGCATAAGCATATAGTGTACTTCGGCAGTTCTTTTTCAGATGTTATCGGCAATGCCGCCCCCATTGCCATCCCGGCGCAACCCCAGGATGCTAACACGTTTAATCCAGGCACTCTTCAGTTAGGTAAACGCTACTATTGGCGGATTGACGAAGTCAGTGACACAAATACCAACAGCACACAGATTGGTGACGTTTGGACATTCATGGTTGCAGACGACGTTATTCTAGATGATTTCGAGTCTTATATCTACAATGCGGTCTATGCTACTTGGAAGGAATCCGGCTGGGCTGTTCTGAGCACTGTGGAAAATCCCTTCCATAGTTGCTGGCAGGCCATGCTGTTTTACTACTATTTTGACTCGATTTACTATTCCGAAGTACTCAGAACACTCAGTCCGCCGCAAGATTGGGCCTCAGCAGGTATCAAGGTCCTGGAGCTTTGGTTCCAAGGCATGAGTCGCAACTCTGTTGGCGGGCAAATGTATATGGTTATAGTCTCCGGCGGCTCGACGATCATCGTACCTTATGACGGTGACCCCAATAACATAGCAAAGGAATCATGGCAGTTATGGAAAATCGATCTGACGAGTCTTGCCGGCCTTGACCTCAGGAGAGTTGAAGGTGTAGGTATCGGCTTTCAAGCTAAGCAGGACCAGGCGATAAAAGCCGGCAACGGCTCCGTGTATTTTGATGATGTTACACTCAGTCCAGGAATATGTCCGGATGATAGCAGGCCCAAGGCAGACTTCAACGCTGACTGTGTGGTTAACTTCGAGGACTTTGATGACATGGCGTTCAGTTGGCGTCGGACCGGTTATCATGTCCTTCCTGTCGCTGCTCCAAAGCCGCCGGTTCTATGGTACAAATTCGATGGCAACGTGAATGATAGTGCCGGCACCGCACACGGTCAGATAAACGGCAGGGCTACGTTTGCGCCGGGCATACATAGTCAGGCCATTAGTTTTTATGGTAAAAGCTCATCTGTTAGTGTAGGCAACGCGGCTGGGGTATTTAGCGAAATTAACAACGCAATTACAATTGCTTTCTGGCAGTATGGTCGGGAAACGACCCATCTTAACAATACCCTATGTTGCTCGAACTATGTCTATGGTGTTTCCAATCCCGCGATAGCAATCAATCTCGGCTGCTGGAGACCTCCGGGCCGATATAACTGGGATTGTGGGTCTCCATGGTCTTTCGACAACCGCCTTGGTGGGCACCATCGTTATGTCAGCGAGTCAGAGGGGCGATGGAACTACTGGGCCTTCACAAAAGATACTCAAGTCGGCACAGGGAAGATGCAGATTTTTCTCAATGGCGTTCTTTATGATAATCGCGCTGGCGCTGAATCGCCCATATTCGGGATCACGTCGTTTGAGATTGGCTCAGGATGGTACGGCGGCTTTGATGGTTTAATTGATGACTTCATGATATATGACTACGCTCTGTCGCCGGAGGAAATTGCATACGTAGCCACTAATGGGACGGGCGTTTTCGACCAGCAGCTTGACCTGCCGGTTGACTTGGATGCCGACAATAGAGTTGATTTCAAGGACCTTGCCATTCTTGCAGAGGACTGGCTCGTCAATAACGTTTGGCCTTGAGCAGAACGTCATTTAAGTTATCATCAAAGGTTTCGTCAAGCCCGTCTCGTGGAGATAGGATTGTGGACGGGTTGTCACTTGCCGCTTACCCTGGCTAAACACATAGGTGGTTGTACCTCCTGTTACCGACAATTTTTTTCACACAATGCCACATAACCGAAATGAGAGTTAAAGAAATATTTTATTCGCTCCAAGGAGAAGGATTTTTAGTTGGTAGACCCAGTGTATTCATACGCCTCGCCGGTTGTCCACTTTGCTGCCGATGGTGCGACACGAAATACGCCTTGGACGAGAAATTGGCAAGTGATCAAGCGGTTAGCGAAATTACTGTTGCTGTCCGGCAGTGGCCCACAGAGTTCATCGTAATAACCGGCGGCGAGCCTTTGGTGCATCCTGACCTCTCGTTGCAGGCACAGCTAAGTTATTTGACACAACAGCTCAAGGCTATCGGCAAACACATAACCATCGAGACCGCCGGCATTGGATTCATACCAGGACTGACCTGTGACCTGATGAGTATCAGCCCAAAGTTGACCAACTCCTTGCCGTGTGAACCACGTTCCGCAGCCGTTCACGAGCGTTCCAGATTAAACGTCCCTATCCTTCGCAAGTTAGTTGATAACTATAACTGTCAACTCAAATTCGTAGTTGATTCCGAAAGCGACTTGCCTGAGATACTCGATCTACTCAAGAAAATCGGCCCCATCGATCCGCACAAGATAATGCTAATGCCCCAAGCAGCTACAAGGAATGAACTTTTGGCCAAATCTCCGATGATTGCTGGTTTATGCAAGCAGATAGGCTTTACATTCTGCCAGCGTCTGCAGATTTTGCTTTGGAATAACGAAAGAGGCAGGTAGCATCTTGTCTCTGTTATCGCAATGGTACTTTTATAAGCCGGATGTCGTCTATCCATGCGGTATCTTTTCCGTCTATGACAAGATTCAGCTTTATGTTGTCGGGATTTTCGCCCTTTTTTAGAAAGAACGGCGTCTCTTGTGTTGTCCAATCCGTGGTCCCGGTCAGAGGAGTCATAAGTCCTTTGGAAAAGAACTCTCCATATTCGCCTCTGCCGGGAAAGTGGCACAACATCTCCAGGTAAACTTTACCATCCACATTTTCAGTTCGAACTCTCGCCTGATAAATCAGTCGTGCGTCTTCAACGTCCATATCGCCGGTCTCAAACAATGGTATTGTTGTGGGTTCCGTCACCAGAACTCGCAGGGAGCCGTTGCCGTCGCTTGAGACTTGCCCGTCGATTTGGACACCCGTCTTAGTAATGAGGCCTTCTGTATTATCGAGGGGGAACCGTTTGAGTTCAATTGCATTTGCCGCTGGGATATATGGTGGTACCCTGGTTCGAATTTTTGCCGCAAAGAGCAGCGAAAAGAGGGCCATAATAGTTATTGAAATCCCAAGCATGATATACCCTATGACCAATCCTGCTATGGCTAAGCCCCGGCCTCTCAGTGTTGGTTCATTTCCGATTCTGCGTAGAGCGAGGTGTCCGCAGATTATAGCGGGGATACAAAAGACTGGGCCCAGTAACGAGCAAGCCAAAGATGCAATTGCCAGACCGGATGTTCTGGCGGGCTTTGGTTCTTCCTGGTCGGCTGGTCCGATGTGCCATTTGGTTGTTTTTTTCATTGCACCAAGCAGGTCTTGGTATTCTGCCTCGCTAATCTTGCCTTCATCACGAAGCCGCAACAAATCTTCTTCTGATGATACGTTCGCTGCGATTTCCATTTTCAAACTCCTGAAAGCTTTTCGAGTTTTTCTTTAGCCTCAGCTACACTGATTTGGTTTGTTCGCAACTGTTCCAAAATAGCCTTTTTTTGAGCGTCCATATCTGCCAGCGCCCTGTAATTTGCAATCAACCTGTCCAATCGGGACCGTATCGCCGCGTATCCAAAGGAGCTGGTTTGCTCGAGCGATTTGATGCTGAAACCTGCCAGAAGATACTGCTCAAGGAATTTCTGGTCTTCCGGCGACAACCTGTCAAAGAAGGTTTCGCTAAAATTACCTTCAATTTTGACTGTGCAGACAGTACATGCCATCGCTGCTGTCTGCATAGGCAGCCCACAACAGGGGCATGATTTTGATAGCAATCTACCTGTCATATTATAATAATATTAGCATATAGGAATGATATGTCAATAATAATTTGATAAAATTATGATAAATCAAAATATTTTTCTGGTGATGTACATTTATTTATTCTTATGATTTTATTAGATGTAACATATCACGCCTGATCTGACCGGTTGTTAATTGACACGTGAGAGTCAGTCGTCAATAATCAATAACAAATAATCAATCATCAATTAAAAGGGCCCGGGTGGCGGAACTGGCAGACGCGCCAGCTTGAGGGGCTGGTGAGCTTTGGCTCATGGAGGTTCGAGTCCTCTCCCGGGCATTCCCCATTGATTATTGATGAATGATTATTGATTATTGGCAAGAGGCGGTTTTATCTGGAAAAACATATAAACAGTAGTCGCGAGCTTCAGTGACGCAGGAATGAGAGGATAAGACAATGAACAGCCGTTCAGCTTTTGATCTCGATTGCAGTGCTATGATCCCGGATTGTGGATTTGATTGTCCAAAATGCATACAAGAGATTAAATCCACCCTTACCAGTATGCAGGGTGTGAGCGAGGTATACATTGAGAAGGAGGGTGAAGAGCAGAAACTTATCGTCGAGCATGATCCGAACACGGTGACTGTGGAACAACTGATCGAAGTTTTCAAAGGTCTGCCTTCATTCTATAAAGGATTCTTTATTCCAACTTTGATTGGAAATGCAGAGAAACAGGACTGATGGCTGTATCAGACGAGTTCATAGACTATGTTATTGACCAACTCTCGGCCTGGGGAGACGTATCCGCTCGCAGGATGTTTGGAGGTGCGGGTCTGTATTGCGACGGCAGGATGTTCGGCGTTGTGGCCGATGATGTTGCTTATCTGAAGGTGGATGACTCGAATCGAGAGGATTTCGTCAAGGCAGGAGCATCACCCTTCAATCCGTATCCCGACAAAGTAAAGACGACCGTCATGTCCTATTATGAAATTCCTGCGGACGTCCTGGAGAATCCGAAAGTTCTGACAGAATGGGCGCAACGTTCTCTTGATGTCGCACGAAAGAAAAAATAGAACTCCCTTCAGGCAGGCCTGAAGGCTAAATAAGGTCATTATGCCGAAGACAATTGGATATATGTTGACCTGGACAACGTATGGTAGTTGGTTGCAAGGCGATGAACGTGGTTATGTAAAAAAAGGCCGAATACTTTCCGGTGATAAGAAACTCGTTGCTCTCTGTGAGAAATTCCAAAAGAGACGTATGGTCAAACTTAGAGACGATGAGAAAGATATTGTTCGCCAAGCAATATTAAACGAAGCTGAACGAATCGATTGTACTATCGAAGCCTTAGCTGTCTGCAGCAATCATATTCATTTGGTTGTACGGTATTTTCCAGAGCCGATAGGACAAACAGTCAGCAGATTTAAAAATGTCACCTCCTTTGCTCTAAGAAAGCATGGCCAAGCCGATTGCATTTGGACAAGAGGATTTGATAAAAGATTTTGTTTTAACAACGAGGATTTGAACCGGAGAATACAATACGTCAAAAACCATAATCGCTAAAATCTCTATTTAGCCCCGAAGCCTGCTTCGGGGGTATTTTTTTACGAAGCCCGCTTCGGGGGCCTTTTGCATCGAGGGATTTCTATCATACTTAGCCCTGCCGCCTGCGGCGGGCTTTGCCTCTGCTTGGTCACTTGTCACTGCTTTCTGCTTGCCTCAAACGGAAATCCCGTTATGATAAGAATGGGATTTTGAAGAGATAAATATGGTGTCCCCGGAATTAGAAATTCTGGGATGCGCTTGCGAGGAAAGGCCTGGTATGCGTGATGTAGGCAGAATGGGAGAAAACACGTTCGAGACGTGGTGCAATTCTGTAGGTCTTGTTGCGAATAGGAGCCAAATAGACAAGACTGGATGGGACTATCTGGTTGAGTTCCAGGTGGAGCATGCCGATGAGCATCCAGCCGATCTGGCGCCGCCGCCGCTGGAGTGCAGGGTTCAGGTAAAGGCCTCCGATAAGTGCCGAAGGAGACTGAACGTGAGTCTCCAAAACCTCGAACGGCTTGTCAAGACATCAATACCAACTTTCGTCTGCGTCCTTGAATTTGAAGGAATGGATGTTCCACAGCGTGCGTACCTCATCCACATAGGAGAAGAGATTATTCGCCGGACTTTGAAGAGGCTACGGAAAATAGAATCGACCTCTGGCAGAAGTATACACAGACAAACACTCTCGGTCGCTTACGGTGATTCTGAGAAACTGGTTGCTACGAATGGTGCCTGCTTAAAGCAAGCGATTGAAGCCTATATCCCCGAAGGGGCTGATAGATATTACCAATGGAAGAGTCAACTTCTTAAGACGCTGGGTTACGAACGTGGACATGGATACATGACAACGCAGATTATTGGTACTGATCCCATAGGTGATTTGATCGATTTGTCGCTTGGGTTACACAAGAGTCTGCAAGTCAAGAATATCTCAATCCATGATACTCGATTCGGGGTGGATCGCCTGATTCGCCAATGTTCAGAAGGTGGACAGATATCTTTCGGACCTGCAATACTCAAAGGTTCTGTACGTTTCAGAGAACGAAAGACATCGCCGTGGATCGAATTCTGCGCAAATGTGCACAATCCTTCGGTCAATCGAGTTGTGCCACGTGAGCGCATGAAATTCAGAGTGGAGACCCAATTCTTCGAGATTCTGATTGAGCCATTCAAAGGCACGGTCCAATTCAAATTACTACCAGATGTTTCTAAGACTTGTGTACATTTGTCTACGCTGCGTGATTTTCTAAGGTTGTTGTGTATGTTGAGCGCCCAAGGGAGTAGGGGTATATGGATGGATGTCAGCATTCGTGATCGAATTTTCCTTCCTGAAGCGAAGATTTCACCGGCCGACGTGGCATCACCCAAAGAAGAATTGGAGACAGTCGAGCAAGCTTTGGATGTGGCGAGAATATATGACATCGATCACAAAGTGTCTGTGTCTCTCGATGACCTTATAGCATCATGGAGGCGGATCAACATCTTCTATAACGTGGTTGAAAATCCGCATAAGGAATTGACCGCTACATTCTTTTTAGACGACTGTCCCCAGATCATGGACACCAGCGGGGTAATACTGCGTGCATGTCTTCTGCTGGGAGACTATCTGGTGTATTGTGTATTTGGTATGACCGGACGGTTAGAGCAGACCGGCGACAAACAGTACAAGATGGTATCCCGTAACAAACGTTTTCATAAGCGAAGAGTAAGCTTCGGCAATCTGGAGATAGACAACGCTGAGCTGGACGAACTCGCAGGGACCGTCGAACGCGAAATGAAGGACAAAGGTATCGATCCAGTGATTATTCTCGAGAATCCTAAGTGAGAAACTGGGAAACTGGGATCATCTACCTATTAAGGTTCACGCAAATCCAGAAATTGGTGGCAGTCAACAGGAGACACAATGAAGGAATTACAATACGGTCCGTGTGGGTTTTTTGTGGAGCGTGTGGGGCGACGGACTGTGGCAGATTGTGTCGCGTTAAGAGCGACAGAATTCTTGCGATTGAAGGGAAACACATAACATCATTGCGACACAGCCTGTCCGCTCAGGATGACAGTGAGGACAACAGTATGGTGGGCTGTCCTGCTCCGGCTCGGCCTACGCCGAGACGAGTGCCCACCAATTCCCTGCCGCGTTGCTGTGTTGCCTATAAGAGCTTATCAACCTTTGCTGCCAGCTCTTTTACATGCTCCAGAGACCGTTCAAATTCGACCCGCTCGGTCTGGTTCAATTGCAGTTCGATAACCTTCACAATACCCTTTGCCCCCAATACGACCGGCACACCCACAAAATACCCCCCCGCATTATATTCACGGTCGCAATAAGCACAGCAGGATATTACCGCCTTTTTGTCTTTGAGGATTGCCTCAGCCATTTTGACCGCACCGGCAGCAGGAGCATAATAGGCGCTATAACCAAGTAGATTGACTACCTCAATGCCGCCGTTGCGGGTTCGGTCAATCAGCTTGGCGATCTTGTTTTTGTCAAGCAGCTCTGATATAGGGATTCCGCTGACCGATGTGAATCGCGGTAGTGGCACCATGTCGTCACCATGCCCACCCATCAGAACGCATTTTATGTCCTCCACGCTGACGCTGAGCTCATAAGCCAGAAAATAAGTAAAGCGAGCAGCGTCCAGTGAGCCGGCCATACCCATAATCCTGCTTTTTGGAAATCCGGTTACTTTAGCGGCAGTGTAAGTCATTGCATCCAGAGGATTACATACCACAATAACTATGCAACTGGGAGAGTATTTCGCTATTGCCGAACTGACGTCCTTGACGATTTTTGTGTTGGTTGCAAGAAGGTCATCCCTACTCATACCGGGCTTGCGAGGTACGCCGCTGGTTATGATTGCGAGGTCGCTACCTTCTGTAGCCGCCCAATCTCTGGTGCCGGTTATTTTGCAGTCGTAAGACTCAAGAGGTGCAGCCTCGGCTATATCGAGGGCCTTGCCTTCAGCAAGGTTGGGAATAATATCAAGAAGAACAATATCGCCAAGTTGTCGCGTTGCGGCTATGTGAGCAGTGGTTGCACCGACATTGCCGGCACCGACTACTGTAATTTTATTTCTTGCCATGCGGATTTCCCTAATGCAAATCTATGAAGCCGTTTCACTCAAACTTCCATTCGAGGATGCCGGCGGAAAAACCGGACTGCAATTGAGCTTCGAGACGTAACGCTGTTGTAGAGACAGAGTCGAACTTGACCTGGTTAAACGTGTCTTTCTCTACACCATAGTTATCCGCCGTAGCAACCGACTTCCACTGCTCGCCGTCTTTGTAAGACAGTTGCCAGGATTTTGGGATTCGGCAGCCCCCCCTACCGGTATCATCGAACCAGTAAACCGCTACCGCAGATACCTGCCTAAGTTGCTGAAAATCATATTGGACCCATTCGGTCGTGCCCTTATGATCCCACCAAGTAAAACGCGGAATATTCCGGTCGTTTGAGTTTCGTGGTATCATGCCATCGCTCAGAGCGGTGAGAGTATCATTCTCCCAGCAGTGTGACGCTGACGCCAGCAGCGGCAGAGACGGCTCCTGCCATTGGTGGGCATCAGGGTCTGAGCCAACGACTGGGAAAGCCGAGATGCGAAGGAGAGCACAACCCATCGGAATCAGATTCACGGTTTCGATAGGCTGGTCGGTCTTGACGGGGCTTTCCTGTAGCAGTCCGACTAAGCCTAACGAATCGAGCTCCCACTGCGGTATTTTCTTTGCGGTGGTGCGAAGCTCAATGGGAGCCGAGCTTAACTCAAAGGGCTGGTTGTTGCTCGGCCAGCTCTTGCGTTCAACCTGGAAGCCAAGACCTGGGCTGCTCTCATTCAACACTAAAGCATAATTCCACGCCGTTGTAGGATATATCTCCCAGGCGGGCCACTTTTCGGTGCCGCCTGCCTGGACATATTTCTCGCCGATCTTGAGTGAGTAGGTCAACGGACCACGGTTTACCGAGATGCTACCTTTGTTCTTTTCCCATTTGGTAATCGTAACATCCATGGGCAGAGTGAGCCTGACGGTGTCGCCATCGTTCCAGACTTTGTCGATGCGAATATAGCCAGGCCGACTGGTTTTCAGCGAGACCTCATTGTCACCGACAACGACAGTAACTCTTGGACACCAGCCGGGCACACGCAGATAAAGGGGAAAACGAACCTGACGCGGCATCTTGAGCGTAAAAGCAACAGTCTCATCAAACGGGTAGCGTGTTGTTTCTGTGATTGTGACCATAGTTGCATTACCGACAATTGCGCTGACGTTACAAGGGGCATAGAGCACCGCGGCAAGACCATTACCAGGCGTAGCCATCCACAGGTGCTCGGTAAAATATGACCAACCCTGCCCAACGTTGTGCTGGCAGCAACGATGTTCGTGAGGATCGAATAGCAGCATCGGGCCGCCGTTTTGCAAACCGGGCGCTTTGCTTTTGCGGTCACTCAACACCATGTTGGGGGCGGTAAGGTATCGCAACGCTTTCAAATCCGGTGTCATTGATGCAGGAAAGGAATTGAAAGCAACATCCTCACAGCGGTCTGCCCAGACAGGGTCGCCCGTTATGCTCAACAGCATTTCGCAAGACAGCATCATCTCTACCATCGAGCATGACTCGGTGGCCTGGCGAGGATCGGTATAACCCTCGCGGCAGTTCTCATCGGCGCCGTAAAGACCGCCCGGCACCTGACCATAAATGTCTCTGACAATTTGGTAGTTGCGCTCGGCGGCTGCCAGATACTTGGGGTCTCTCGACTGCTGGTAGAAAACAGCCGGCTCCCGGAAACATTGAGCGATGTTTACTCCATGCCAACTGGCGATACCGCCGGTCCAATTTGCTGTCCTGCGGTGAATTTTCTCTGCAAGCTCAAGCAACCACTTCTCATCCGTGCGATTGTAAAGCCAATAGACGCTTGCGAGGTTGTCACCGGCTCGCTGCTGTTGCCAGAACGGCAGCAGAAAATCTCCATCCGGTATAGAAAGCTCCCAGCGAAAATACTTATCCATAAGACCCGTCACGCGGTCGTCCCTGGTATATTCGTAGTACGATTGCAGGGCATCGAGCATAATCATGTTGGGCCACACATCCGGTTTGCCTTCGATAAGAGTCAAATTTGACCGGGGTCCGAAGTAGCCATCTTCTCGCTGGCTCGCTATGACAGCATCAATCCACTGTCGCGATTCCTTGATGACCCGACGATTATTAAGTAGATAGCCTGTGTCGCCAAAACCCTTGAGCCAGTACGGAACCTCCTCCCAACCACTGTGACCCTCACCTTTGGGGCTGAGCCATGCATTATCTTCCTTCTTCAGAAATCGGCTTATTTCAGTGAGATACCCCAAAAATCCTTCCGCCTGCAGCTCGAGCTGTTTGCGAAGCCAGCCCTGAGGTCGAATCAGGGTGATATGCAGTTTTACCAGCGGGTTTGAGGCCAGGGGTGGCCGATTGCCATAGTAGAAATCGTTCGCCGGCTCGGTATCCGGCCTTTCGACTATCTGGATACTTGCACTCTGATCGGTCCTGCCATAGCCAAGTACCATCCAGCAGATAATCACGCACAGACACAGTAATAAGATTCTGGTCATCGTCAGCTCCCTTGAATCGCCAAACCAGAACAATGTCAGGTCTTGTAAACCACAGAAATGGTATTAACACACCAACCTTCAAGACCGTTGTACCGTAAAATTATAAGGTAGGGACGCAATATTGCTAACAGAAAATACACCCAGGTCCAGTTTGGCCTCTCATTAGTGTGTTGAGATAAAGAGAAGAAAAAAAATAGGGCCGGAACTGATACCGGCCCTGTGGACACTCAAATGAAAACGTTATACTGAAATCGACTACTGGACACCCATTAACCATGCATCGGCGAAGGCTTGCAGATCTAACCAATCGACCTGGCCGTCTTTGTTAAAGTCGGCGATAATACAATCACCTGTGCCCGCTGCGAACCAGCAATGGGCAAAATATACCAAATCGTTGAAATTTATATGGCAATCACCATTCAGGTCTCGCCCCATGGGTTTGCCGCGGTATAAGTGTATTTTGCCGTCACCATAACCGATCAAAACATCTGGGTATCCATCATTTTTCCCGTTCCAGTAGCATACGAACGGCCGCGAACGCGGCGTGCCCGCAAGATCAATTGGAACACCGTCGGATTCGACAAGCGTATAATCAGCAAACATCGGGTTGATGTCAGACCCCACGTTCTTATAGAACAAAAGCTCCCCATTGGTATTGCCGGTGAGAATGTCCTTTTTACCATCACCATCAAGGTCCATTATAACCGGGCTTGAACGCCCGCTCGGCACGGTCAGAGCTCCATCGGCTGTCATAGCGGGTTCACCGTCGGATGACGTAAAATAGAAATGAGGTGGGATTGGGCCGCCACAGCCACAGTTGTTGTACAAATGGATTCGACCATCGTAGGCACCCACAACCACATCAGTTAGCGAGTTGTTGTTCCAGTCTATAAAGGTTGGAGTGGCTCTCGTGCCTACATCGAGTTCATCTCCCGTGCCAACCCCTATTTTCGTCCCTGCATCAAAGATGGGACACTCTTCTGAACCTATGTTGAGGTATATCTTGACCGTTCCGTCACCCAGACCTACGAGCAGGTCTTTTCGATTATTGTCGTCCCAGTAAACTACGCGAGGAAAACATCCGAGGCACCCCTCAGGGGTGCAGGTTAAATCGCCTCCACCTGTTAGAGCATAAAAATATGTTTGAAACTGCGGGTTCGAATCAGTTCCAAAGTTAGTATATATCCGTACTTTGCCGTTTGCACCACCACCGCCTTCTCCGATGACAAGATCGTTGATTCCGTCGTTGTTCCAATCCACGAACGATGGAACTGAATAACCTGGAACCTGGATAGGCATGCCGTTAGCCTGGACGAGTTCTTCGGGCCCAAGGTTGAGTATCGACCCAGAAGTAAAGGTGCCCAGACAAAGTGACAGTGACAAGGATACCACAAAAACGAAACAGGGTGGTCGATGCATTTATTAGACCTCCTCCAACTTAAATAAAAATCGGCACAAGAAAAAGTTAGCTTACTGCTGATAGACACCCAGCCCTATAAAAGAGTAGGATCCTTCCTCGCAGTCTTCCCTAATATCCTAATAAGTGTAACATACTACAAGCATAAAGTCAAGATTACGAGTCAATAACTGTGCGATGGACTTGCAAAAGTCCTAAAAAAACCGCCAAAATTGATAATTCATTCGTATTCCGAGACAGGCAACCCCCTTTTTGGCAAGTATAGTTATCATTATACAGATTGCAGCAATACTATAAAACCATCGGAATACTAAGGTATTTCTGAAATGAAGATAGATCGGTTGTTATTAGCCAGGCATGGTTATGACTTCATGAGTTTCCTCAGAACCGCTGCCATGTTTTTCTCCTTATCCCGCGGTAAGGAGTCTTTCCCGGCCGGTGCCTTTCCTACAAAGGTAATGCATCGCGTCGGTTGGATTACAAAGCAATTATAATCGCATTACGGCAAACAAGGCAAACGAATTTTTGCATTTTCTGACATGATTTGCAGGTCACTAATTTCTCTCCGGCAGGTTGAAACTGAGAGGAAAAAAACAGGGCCGGAACTGATACCGGCCCTGTGGACACTCAAATGAAAGTGATATACGGAAATTGACTACTGGACACCCATTAACCATGCATCGGCGAAGGCCTGCAGGTCTAACCAATCAACCTGGCCGTCTTTGTTAAAGTCGGCGACAATACAGTCACCTGTGCCCGCTGCGAACCAGCAATGGGCTAAATATGCAAAATCGTTGAAATCTATATCGCCATCGCCATTCAGGTCGCCCACCATTGGTTTGCCGCGGTAGAGGTGTACTTGACCGTCGCCGGCACCAATTAGAACATCGGAGTAGCCGTCATGTTTGCCGTTCCAGTAGCAGACGGACGGCCGCGAACGCGGGGTGCCGGCAGGGCCGCCAAGTTTTATTGGAACACCGTTGGATTCCACAAGTTCATAATTGGTAAACTCCGGCGACTCATCAGTCCACGTGTTCTTATAGAACAAAAGCTGCCCATTGGTATTGCCGGTGAGAATGTCCTTTTTACCATCACCATCGAGATCCATTATAACCGGGCTTGAACGCCCGCTCGGCACGGTCAGAGCTCCATCGGCTGTCATAGCGGGTTCACCGTCGGATGACGTAAAATAGAAATGAGGTGGGATTGGGCCGCCACAGCCGCAGTTGTTGTACACACGGATTTTACCATCATAGGCACCCACAACCACATCAGTTAGCGAGTTGTTGTTCCAGTCTATAAAGGTTGGAGTTGCTCTCGTGCCCACATCGAGGTCTCCCTCCCAATCTGGCAAGCCAACCCTTATTTTCGTCCCTGCATCAAATACAGGAGATTGTTCGGTACCTATGTTGAGGTAAATCTTGACTGTTCCGTCACCCAGACCTACAAGCAGGTCTTTTTCATTATTGTCGTCCCAGTAAACTACGCGAGGAAAACACCCGAGGCACCCCTCAGGGGTGCAAGTCAAATCGCCTCCACCAGCTTGAGCATAATAATATGTTTGAAACTGCGGGTTCGAATCAGTTCCAATGTTAGTATATATCCGCACTTTGCCGATTGAACCACCACCGCCTTCTCCGATGACAAGATCGTTGATTCCGTCGTTGTCCCAATCCACGAACGACGGAACTGAATAACCTGGAACTTGAATAGGCATGCCGTTAGCCTGAACGAGTTCTTCGGGCCCAAGGTTGAGTATCGACCCAGAAGTAAAGGTGCCCAGACAAAGTGTCAGTGATAAGGATACCACAAAAACGAAACAGGGTAGTCGATGCATTTATTAGACCTCCTCCAACTTAAATAAAAATCGGCACAAGAAAAAGTTGGCTTACTGCTGATAGACACCCAGCCCTATAAAAGAGTAGGATCCTTCCTCGCAGTCTTCCCTAATATCCTAATAAGTGTAACATACTACAAGCCTAAAGTCAAGATTACGAGTCAATAATTGTACGATGGACTTGCAAAAGTCCTAAAAAACCGCCAAAATTGACAATTTATTCGTATTCCGAGGCAGGCAACCCCCATTTTGGCAAGTATAGTTATCATTATACAGATTGCAGCAATACTATAAAACCATCGGAATACTAAGGTATTTCTGAAAGGAAGATAGATCGGTTATTATTGACAAGGCGTGGTTATGACTTCATGAGTTTCCTCAGGATGGCAGCCGTGTGGATTGCAACCAGCATCAAGTAATCAAGGTCGCTTAGGCTGTAATGGTCGTGCACCATAGCGTTATCAACGTAAAGCACACCGTAGCAACCTGAGGGATTAACGATAGCTGCAATTATAGCGGAGCGAATCCTCTCCGTCTCTTCTACGTCGGCGGCGACTCGCGGCAAGACAAGCGACTGGCCCTTTTCAACCGCCTGATTGATTTTATCACTGAGCTTAATGTCGGCGAGGCTCACTTCTTTGCCGTCACGGCGCTTACCGGCATGGTATGTCATCGGACCGCTCGGCTGTTCTCTGAGCGCACACCATGTATGAAAGGCGCTGAACTGTTTTACCATAAGATTCAACAGGATCAGAAGCAATTTCTCAAGGTTTTCAGCGGTAGATATCATGTCGGTAGCTTGTGAAAAATCGGTAAGCCTTTTGGCCGGCAGCCTCATTGCAGGAGCGTGTCCGGCGTCTGGTTTTCTGACAACAATTTCGTGTGGAGGCGTTGACAGAGCAGCCTCTAAATTAAGCGTATCTTCAAGCGTGTTTGCATCCCCGCCTTCAACAACTTCTTCACAACGCACTTCTATTGTGAATCCGGTTATTCGCAGACTGTCTCCTGTCTTGATTTCGGCCTTTCGAACGGCAGTACCATTTAGAAATGTCTTGTTGGCCGAATCCATATCCTGCACAAACCACTTACCGTCTTCAGTGCAGTTAATAACCGCGTGCTGCTTTGAGACTGATGGGTCAGGTAAGAACACATGGTTGTTGGCCGCTCTCCCAATGTAAACAGGGCCTGTAGGAAACTGAAATTCCCTCGTACTCCCGTCCTTTTGTTTCACAACTAAACGCATCGGCCAGTCCTTCGCTTCAGAGTTTTGATTTCCTTTCATTATGATTATCGTTGAGTGATCGAGATTTGTCAAGAAAACAATTATTGGACGTTGAGATGGGAAATTAACTTAGTTGAGCCGCAAATCACGGGTTATCTTTCTGCAATTTGTACTCGACACTATCAACGAGGGCCTGCCAAGATGCTTCGATGACGTTTTCTGAGACGCCGACCGTACCCCATATAGAATTCTTGTCTTTGGATTCAATTATGACACGGACACGAGCGGCTGTTCCTGCTCCGGCGTTGACCACACGAACCTTATAATCAATTAGATGCATATCTCTGATGCTTGGGTAGAAAGTCTCGAGCGATTTTCTTAGTGCCGCATCAAGTGCATTTACAGGACCGTCGCCTTCGCCAACGATGTGCTCGACTTTATCGCCCACCTTCAACTTGACTGTTGCCTCAGTGACAATCTCGCCGGCCTTGCGTTTCTCGACCGTAACATGATACTTGACCAGCTCGAAGAAGGGTCGATACGTACCCATGATTTTCTTGACTAACAGGTTAAAACTGGCATCGGCAGCCTCAAACTGGTAACCCTCATTCTCAAGTTCCTGCACACGACGAAGGATTTTTCTGGCCAACTGTTTATCAGAGACGATGTTAGCCTTTTCAAGCTCGGCCAAGACGTTTGACTTTCCGCTCAATTCCGATATAAGAAATCGCCTTGCGTTGCCGACTAGTTCAGGGTCTATATGCTCGTATGTACGCTTGCTTTTGCGCAGAGCATCCACATGCAATCCTGCCTTGTGGGCAAAGGCGCTTTCACCGACATACGGCATATTCATCACCGGCGGCAAATTGGCGACCTCGAAGATAAAGCGAGAGACCTCAGTTAGCGTTTTGACCTTATTCGGGCTAAGAACTTCGGAATCCATTTTGAGAGCAAGACCGGGAATAACGGTGCACAGATTGGCATTGCCACACCTTTCGCCCAATCCATTTATAGTCCCCTGAACCTGGCGTGCCCCGGCCTGAACAGCAGCAATGCTATTGGCTGTCGCACAGTCGCAGTCATTGTGGGCATGAATACCGATTGTCAACGGGGCAAACTGTCTGCAGACGGTTTCAGTGATCCGCAAAACATCTTGAGTCAATGTACCGCCGTTGGTATCACAGAGAACAATGGCATCCGCCCCGGCTTGAGCTGCTGCAGCAACCACCTTCACGGCATATTCGGGATTTTCTTTGTATCCGTCAAAGAAATGCTCTGCATCGAAGATAGTTTCAAGCCCCTTGCTTTTTAGGTAGCGGATAGAATCTGCACAGATTGTTAGATTTTGTTCAAGAGAACACCCAAGCACTTCGGTCACGTGAAGATCCCAGGCCTTGCCGACTATTGTTGCGACCCGTGTGTTACAGGCCAGGATTGAGTTAAGGGAAAGGTCTTCCGAAGAGCTGGCATCAGCCCTGCGAGTGCTGCCGAATGCCACAACCTGGGAGTTCTGTAACCGGAGCTTAGCCACTTCTTGAAAGAACTGCATTTCCTTGGAATTGGATGCTGCGTAGCCGCCTTCGATATAGTCCAATCCGAGATCATCGAGGCATTTGGCTATAATGAGTTTGTCTTCCAGCGAGAAACTGATACCCTCAGCCTGCATCCCATCTCTAAGGGTCGTATCATAAATTCTTATCTTTGCCATATATACATCCGAGTTGGTGTTGCGCCGGACTCTTCACCAACAATAATGAGAAGAAAAATAAATTCAACTGATTGTATCTTAAGCAATCTCAATGTAAAGACCTAAGTTGTGGTACTCTCGATGCTTGCTGTTGTCAGATATAGTCCGGCGAGTGCAAGTTATATATAACGGAATGACGGAGCATTGGTTGCGGTATCTTGTCTTTCGCTTCGGTAATTAGTATATTATAATTAGTTTTTTTCGTTCGAAAACATAGTTCTTTTTGGTTGTTCCGATATGGTGCTGACACAAATACTGCAACCAACATGCGTCAAGGTTCCATTGGAAGGAACGGACAAGAACAGCGTTATAACGGAGTTAGTTGACTTGCTTGATGCCAACGGGCTGTTGCTCGATAGGAATAATGCACTTGAATCGGTCTTCACTCGCGAGTGCATTCGCAGTACCGGTATAGGCTCAGGTATCGCGTTACCTCACGGCAAATGCACTGCGGTCAATGAATTGGTCATGGCAATAGGAATTGCACATGAGCCGGTTGACTTTGGAAGTATCGACGGTAAACCGGTGTCAATTGTCATTTTGCTTATCTCACCGGCGGACCAGACTGGTCCACATATTCAGGCTCTGGCCAGAATAAGCAGGCTGATGCTCGACAAAGAGTTTAAAAAGGCTCTGGAGGAGGTCACATCAGCCGAAGAGGTTTACGAGCTTCTCAGCAGCAAAGAAGAGTGCATAAGTCGTCAGTAATTGGGTCAGTTATTCTTTGTGGTTTCCCATAGGATTAGGCCGAGTTCATGTGGGTTGACGAGGTCCGGGTTGTAGGGTAGAAGCCTAACAGCTACGCCATGCTGGCCGCTGTCTGTGCACTGTATCATCCCACCGAACCAGTGTTCTCCGCTTTGGTCGGCGGCCTTTTCGTAGGACATTCTTACAGGGGTACCTTCCCTGATATTACCCCAGGTATCAACCGGGCCATGGTACAGCTCGACTGCAACATTGTTGGGGCTGACCTTACCGAGTCTTACCAGCGCCTTGATCTTCAAGTCAGCACCCACCTTAAGCTGAGGTTGCTTGGGGTTGAGCTCAGCTTCGGCTTGGCCGTTCTTCGATTCCAGTATTACATCCTTGATGGCGAAATCGGCCCAAGACTGCCTTATGTCCGACTTCCACTTTGAGACCGCCTTGGCTCTGGCCATTGTGTCTGAGGTAAGATATTCCCAGCGAGCCGCTGCAAGGTTGTAGAACCGCCGCGTGTACTCAGCAAGCATTCTGTGCGTGTTGAAACGCGGCGAAATCCACTTTATCGTGTTCTTTACTCGCCGAATCCACGCCCTGGGGAGGTTGTCTGCCGCGCGGGTATAGAACAGCGGCACCACCTCTTTTTCAAGAATGTTGTAGATCGCCTGTGATTCAGCGAGGTCCTGGTACTCGGCATCATCGTAAGTTTCGCCCGAGCCGATAGCCCAGCCGCCGTCGGGCTTATAGCCTTCGCACCACCAGCCGTCGAGGGTGCTCATGTTCAAGACGCCGTTCATGGCAGCTTTCATGCCGCTGGTACCGCTTGCCTCCATTGGTCTGCGGGGATTGTTAAGCCAGACATCCACGCCGCGGACAAGCACACGGGCAATATCGATGTCATAGTCTTCCAAAAAGACAATCCGGCGTCTAACTTGCTCTTGGGAAGCGAAATGCACTATGTTGCGTATAATATCCTTGCCCGATGTATCTCGCGGGTGAGCCTTGCCTGCAAAAATGATCTGGATCGGACGCTGGGGGTCATTGAGCAGCTTGATTAGCCGCTGGGCGTCTTTTAGCAGCAAGTCTCCCCTTTTATATGTTACGAATCTGCGGGCAAAACCAATGGTAAGGACTTCCGGGTCAAGAACCTCTTCGGCCCGATTTAGCTCGGTGTGGTATGTGCCGCGTCGTTGCATCTGAGCCTGCAAACGGTCCCGAGCGAACACAATCAGCCGCTCCTTACAACGTTGATGAGCGCTCCACAACTCCTCGTCAGGGATATCGTCGATATGTTCCCAAAGAGGTTTATCAGCGACATGATCGGCCCAACTGGGACCAAGATACCTCTCGAACAGTGTATCCAACTCTTCCGATAGCCAGGTCTTTATATGAACACCATTGGTGATAGATATGATGGGGACTTCCTTAACTGGAACGGCGGGCCAGAGATTTCCCCATACGCCGCGTGATATCTCCCCGTGGAGCTTACTTACGCCGTTGACAAAGCTGCTTAGTTTCATTGCCAGAATAGGCATTTTGAAAGGCTCGTTCTCATCATCCGGCAGCATCCTGCCGAGAGCCAGGAATTGGTTTCGGCTAATACCGAGGTGAGGAAAGTATCCTCCGAAGTACTTGTCCATAAGCTCGACACCGAACTCATCAAGACCGGCTTTAACAAGCGTGTGTACCGTAAAGACATTGCCGGCACGAGTGGCCTCAACCGCCTCTTCAAAGGTCATGCCCTTTGCGCTTCTGAGTTGTCGAATTCGCTCAAGTGCCATGAAAGCAGCGTGGCCTTCATTCATGTGACATACAGTTGGCGTGATGCCCACTGCTGTAAGTGCCTTAAGGCCGCCGATGCCCAACATTATCTCCTGCCGTATCCTCAGCTCACGGTCGCCTCCGTAAAGGCTGCTGGTAATCATCCTGTCTGCGCTTGAATTGGCTGGAATGTTTGTGTCCAATAGATATAATTTCACCCTGCCAACGGAAACGCACCATATTTGAGCATGAACGACCCTGCCGGGATATTCCACACCGATGGTCAAAGGCCGGCTGCTCTCCTTGCGGATAAGGTCAACAGGCATATTGTGGGCGTCATTCTCGACATAGAGCTCCTGCTGCCAACCATCGATGTTCAAGTATTGACGGAAATAGCCTTTCTGATAGAGAAGACCAACACCAACTAAAGGCACGCCGAGATCGGAAGCGCTTTTGAGATGATCACCTGCGAGAATTCCCAAACCGCCGGCATACACAGGCAGGCATTCATGTAGGCCGAATTCGGCACTGAAGTACGCGATGACCGGTTTGGTGGCTCTTGGGCAGACCTTGTCGAACCAGGTTGGCTCATTAAGGTAAGATTTTAATGTCTCAGCAACCCGGTGCAGCGCGCTTAAGAAGCTCTGATTTGTTGCCAAAGCCTCCAGTCTAACCTGGGAGACACTTCCAAGAAGCTTAGTGGGATTATGATCACTCTGTGTCCATAAATTGTTATCAATGCGTTTGAATATCTCAACAAAGTCAGGATGCCAGCACCAGAACATGTTCCTGGTGAGCAGGTCCAGTTCTTTGAGAGGTTCGGGTAAAGCAGGTAAAACGGTGAAACTGTGCACATTGGGCATTTGAGCTCCTCGTAGCGTAAGTCCTTAATTAACAAGCAATAGTAAGCGTACGGGAATCAAACCGTCAACATGAATAATCGGCAAATCTATGGCTTGTCTTAAACGCAAAACAAAAGCTGGTTGCCATTAAAGACTTGAAACGTCCTATATTATTTTAGCTGGGCTGGGCAATAAAGAAAAAGGCCTGCGTATACAGGCCTTTTACCTATTGCCAGCTCACCTCCACCAATGCCGTAAAAAAGCCCATTGAAGAGAACCCATTACTTCCAGGTGGGTAATCGTTGCTTGTGTCCGAAAGTCCTAAGAAGTATAGGCGTTTTCGATCCAGCAAGGCCTGATTTCCCTCAGTACGGGTATCGGTTCCTTCAATTGATGGCTTATATACGTACACAGCAGGGGTCAGCCTGCAATCTCAATATACCAGATTACTCACCGAAAATCAAGGCAGTAGCTCACACAGTGGCTCACGGGTCAACTGCCCTATCACTGCGTGCCTCTTATTCATGTCATCGACTGCCCGGCAGCTTTTTCTAAAGCCAAATGCGGCGAATGCACCCAACTGGTTTACACAACTGGTTTTGGGTGATGCTGAAAATGAACGAGCTGATCTCAAAGACGAAGAGCTAACGTGGCTGGTCTTGCTTCACCACTGGCGCAGCAAACTGTCAGGCGGTGCGCAATTCCGCCCCAATCCGGCTGCTGAGGCTGTGAAGAATATTGACTTGAAAACGGTCGACCATTTCGTGTGTCAGCGTGCCGTCTTCATCCCTAAAGCGTAGTGAAAACGTAACGCTCTTTTTACCGGACGGAATGATGTCCCCTCGATATATACCCACAAACCGGACGGATTCAAGCTCTGGTGGTGCCTCAGCCTCGACCGCCTTTGCTATATTGGCCCAAGGTGTGTGCTCATCAACGACCAGCGACAAATCTCGAACTATTGCGGGGTAACGTGGAATGGATTTGGCTCTAATCGTGCCCTGCCGCAATCCCATCAACCGATCAAACTCAAGCTCCGCTCCACAAGGTATGACAGCCTTGAAATCAAAGTGCTCTTTGATGGCGCGTGAGAAAATCCCCGTGGTTCCGATAATGACACCATTCACGACAACCGTCGCCCCAATCTCAGCCCACGGTAGCTCCGCAGAATCAAATTCAATTCGTGCTTGTCTATCGATAGTCTGCACAAGACCTTCAATCACACCGTGAAGGTCTCTCAACTCGCTGTCGCATACTAAAGACAGCATGTTCTTTTCGAGGGGTAGTTCTTTTACCTTGCCTGTGGGTATGTAGATATCAGCGAATTCAAAAATCCTGCATGGTAAGTTTCCAACATTGAGATTTGTTTTGTAAACCGACAAAAGAGACCCTAAGAGCACCTGACGCAGGACACTCGCACCCTTTCTGGAAACATCTTTGACGCTCAGGCAGCCTTTGCTGCCTTCGGCTTTGAAAAATGCGGCTACCTTGTCGTCAACAAAACTTATGGTAACAGTTTCATAAAAGCCGCATCCATTAAGGTATTGTACAATTGATTCGGTCAGTTTATGCCGTACATCGGCTGCGGTTGCTTCAATTTCGATCTTTTGTCTTGTTGGTATCTTATCGTAGCCATACGCCCTACCAACTTCTTCGATTAAGTCAACCTCACGATAAATATCACTTCGCCAGGAAGGAACAGAACAGAGTGCTGAATCACGTTGGAGTTGCGGCTCAAAGCCCAGGCCTGAAAGAATCTCCACTGTTCGCTCCGGCGGAATCTCGAGGCCGAGGAGTTTGCTTAACCGCGAAAGTCGCAGCGTTACCTGTTTTGCCGAGCACTTGCGTGGATAAACATCAACCACGCCTTTTGCCACTTTGCCGCCGGCTACCTGGATTATCAGTTGTGCCGTCCGTTTCGATGCCCAATCAATGTTTTCTATATCCACTATACGTTCAAACCTATAGGCTGCCTCAGAGGGCAGGACTAACTTCCGCGATGTTGTGCGAACACTGACAGGATTGAAATAGGCATCCTCGAGCAATATCGTGGTGGTTGTTCCGCTGACCTCGGTGTCCAACCCGCCCATGACGCCGGCGATTGCGACAGGCCCCTTAGGATCGGCAATTATCAACATGCCTGGTTCAAGCAGGCACTGCGAACCATCAATACTGACTAATCTCTCGCCGTTAAGTGCTTTTCTTACGATTATCTTACCGTTGGTTATCCTAACATAGTCGAAGGCGTGTGGCGGCTGGCCGGTCTCCATCATCACGTAATTGGTCGCATCGACAACATTACTAACGCTCCGCAGGCCGACAGCCTCCAGGCGTCTGCGAAGCCAATCCGGTGATGGGCCAACCTTGACCCCTTCAATAACTCTCGCCGTGTATCGTCCGCACAAATCAGGCTCACGTATTTCTACACTCGCGAACTTCGTAACGTTCCTGCCCGACTCATCCAGGTGAACCTGGGGCAGTTTTAGCTCTTTGCCGGTGGCGACAGCCAACTCGCGTGCAATCCCAATATAACTCAGACAATCGCCGCGATTGCTGGTTATCTCAACATCAATGACGGTATCGCCATCCAGGTGCTCTATCCCTTCACAGGGTAGTCCCAGGTCGCTCAAAATCTCGGCGATTCGCTCCGCGGACAAGCCCGTGTCTATATAGTCACCCAGCCAGCTCAGCAGAATTTTCATAACACAAGTCCCAGTGAACGCAACGTTTGCCAATAACCTAATCCAGCCGGATACCTCTGTCAACAGTCTTGAATAGCCGCAGCCGGCCCGGAACCTTGTCAAACCAAACACGCCAAGTCAGGCTGGAGCCGAAAACCAATTTTATTTGACTGCCAAATACTGTCCCGATACACTCAGTGCAAGAGATGTTTTCTATAAGTGAGTTCTTAAATATCAGGTGACTAAGCAATGAAAAGCACTCGAAGAAACTTGCTCAAATCCGCTGCCTTTTCTGCCACAGGAGGTATTCTGGCAAGTGTCAAGACCTCTTTCGGCATAGAGACACAGCCAATCGCAAAACGCGACCGGAACATTTCCAGCGTAGAAAATCGTGGTGGTGATACCAGGATTAAAAGCATCGAAACGTTCACACAGGGCAATCTTAGCATCGTCATGGTTCGCACAAATACGAGCGAAGAAGGGTATGGCCAAATCGCCCCATTCAATGCTGACATATCTGCGATGGTACTCCATCGACAGATTGCACCGCACGTGCTCGGGAAGGACCCAGCCGACGTCGACGCAATTGCCGACCAGTGTATCGAAGAGAACTATAAGTTCCCATGGTCTTACGTATGCAGGGCTCTGGCCGGCGTGGATACTGCTCTGTGGGACCTCCGCGGCAAACATGCAGGAAAGAGCGTATGCGAAATGCTCGGCGGAAAACCACGGGCAATTCCTGTATACGGCTCGAGCATGAGACGCGACATAACGCCCGCTGACGAAGCAAAGCGGCTGGCACAATTGCGAGATACCCAAGGCTTTCGGGCATTTAAGGTTCGCATAGGTAAGGTCTGCGGCCACGACCAGGACCAATGGCCCGGACGGACCGAAGAGCTTATCCCAACCGTTCGAAAGGCAATCGGCAATGACGTGTCACTGCTCGCCGATGGAAATAGCTGCTATACGCCGGCTAAGGCCATCCAGGTTGGCAAAATGCTTGAGGATAACAAGGTCTGCCATTTTGAGGAACCGTGCCCATATTGGGAATTGGAATGGACGGCGCAGGTCGCAGCAGCTCTAAATGTTCCGATAGCGGGTGGAGAACAGGATAACGACCTTGCCCAGTGGCGGCGAATGATTGCCATGAAAGCCGTTGATATCGTCCAGCCTGATATTTGCTACGTCGGCGGTTTGACACGCGCATTGCGGGTAGCCAATATGGCCGCTAAGGCGAAACTACCTTGCGTCCCGCATTCCGCCAACCTGTCGATGGTCACAGTATTTACGCTCCATACTCTCGGTGCGATAACTAACGCCGGCCCTTTTATGGAGTTCTCAATCGAGCCAACTAATTGGACCGAAGAGTTATACTATCCGCAACTAAAAGTGAATGACGGCAGGGTCGAAATACCCCAAGGACCAGGCTGGGGTATAACAATCAGCCCGAAATGGCTCGCCAATGCAAAACGTGAAGTTAGTGAACGATAAGAGTAATCGCTTTTATCACCCAGACTGCAAAGAGTTGATCAGTACATCATAGAGGGTGACTTTTTGGTTGTTGTTTGGTAAATTTGGTCTTTTGTCATTCGATATTGTTTAGGATTTCGTATTTCGTGCTTCGGATTTTGGAGCATAGGTCGAGCTTATGCAAAAATATTGCTCTCTAACGGTATTGGTGTTGACCTGTGGTGTTCTCTTTGCCGGCTGTGTAGAACGCAAGCTGACCATAAACACAGAGCCGGAGGGAGCGAAAGTTATTCTTAATGATGAGGAAATCGGCGAATCACCCGTTACGGTCTCATTTAACTGGTACGGCGACTACGCTGTGCGAATCAACAAAGAAGGCTACAACACTGTAAACACCCACCAGAACCTGAAAGCACCCTGGTACGACTATTTCCCCTTCGACTTCTTCGCCCAGATATTGAATCCGAGCCGAATTACCGATTCCTACGAATGGACATTCGAGCTTTCACCGAAAAAGGAGATAACTCGAGAAGAACTGATCCAGAAAGCTGAAAAGGCGAAAGGCCAGCTTTGATAGATGCAAACATACACGGAGTGAAATTCTTCACTTTCTTAGCGGCCCTGAAGGTATAATACTCGTGACCGGACAACCAAAGGGGCTATATTTATCTTGTGAATGTCATTCCCGCGAAGGGGCCTGTTGCCGAAGTCGCTATTGACCCGCAACTATGGAATGCCCAAGCGGTTTGGTTACCCTCAAAAAACATTCTGTCTCTAAGTTCTCTTGTGGTTGACAACACGTTT
>Ga0315274_10000623_pt1 | contig 54919 bp, 40 predicted proteins | sample YL17G02_20_MG_FD_203700 | JGI IMG/M metagenome (GOLD analysis project Ga0315274, IMG submission 203700) | Sediment microbial communities from Yellowstone Lake, YNP, Wyoming, USA - YL17G02_20 | ecosystem: Environmental > Aquatic > Freshwater > Lake > Sediment | place: USA: Wyoming | collected...
CCCATGACGCCTCGGCGTGGGTCATATGAGATTCCGGCCGGTGGAGAAGCTTCCCCGCTTGGAATGGGTGGGTCCGGGGCGGGACCCACCATTGGTGTGCCCAACCCGCCTTTTTGTGACGTCGAGCCGGGGCATTGCTAATGGCCGGCGTCGTTGCACATCTGGCGTGGATGTGGTATAAGCCGCCCTGTAGTCTCCCTGACAACAACGGAACGATGATAGGATGGCGTTATGGCAGCCACAAAAAAGCGGGTTGGGCACACTTTGAATAGTCGAATCCCGCCCCGGGATTCTACTATGCAAATCGGTGCTCCCCGGCACACTCGCGTCCTTCTCATAAGAGCCATCCGGGGCGGCCTGGCTCATATGAGGTGTGCCCAACCCGCCTTTTTGTGACCAGGAATAGGATGGCGTTATGGAAATAGCGGAACTGAAGACGGTGATCAGGACATTGGAGGCCCGGGTGGACAAGATCCGGGACTGGCTTTGACCTGGCAACGAAGAAGAGGCAATTGGCGGAATTGGGCGAGCGGATGTCGAGGCCGGGGTTCTGGGATAACCAGGAGGCGGCCCAGGCCGTGGTCGGCCACCTCAGTGCGCTCAAGGCCATAGTCGAGCCGGTGGAGGAGTTGCAGCACGAGGTGAAGGACCTGGCCGGGTTGTACGAATTAGCCACCGAGGAGAACGACACGGACGAACTGGCGCAGCTCGAGGAGGATGCCCGTTCGCTGGAGCGGCGCTGCGAGCAGGTGGAGTTGCAGGGGCTGCTGTCCCGGCCGGAGGATGCGAAGAACTGCTTCTTCGGCATCCACGCCGGCGCCGGGGGCACGGAAAGCTGCGACTGGGCCAGCATGCTGCTGCGGATGTACACTCGGTACTTCGACGCGAACAAGTACAGGTATGAGGAGTTAGCGATCACGCCGGGCGAGGAGGCGGGGATTCGCTCGATCACGCTGCGGGTGGTCGGATTGTTCGCGTACGGCAAGCTGTCCTGCGAGAGCGGCGTTCACCGGCTCGTGCGAATCAGCCCGTTTGACTCCAATGCACGCCGGCATACAAGCTTCGCGGCCGTCGACGTGCTGCCCGAGTTGCCCGAGGCCGATTTGGAGATGAAGGAGAACGATCTCGAAATCGTCTATTTCCGCCGTTCCTCGGGGGCCGGTGGGCAAAACGTCAACAAGGTCTCCACAGCCGTCCGCATCAGACATGTTCCGACGAACATCGTCGTCGAGTGCGTCAACGAGCGAAGCCAGGCGCAGAACAAGAAGATGGCCTTGTCCATTCTGCAGGCGAAGATCGACCGGATGGAGCAGGAGAAGCGCGACAAGGAGATCAACAAGCTTTACGGCGACAAGGGCGAGATCGCCTGGGGCAACCAGATCCGCAGCTACGTGCTCCAGCCGTACCAGTTGGTCAAGGACCACCGTACCGGCCACCAGACCGGCAACGTCGATGCGATCCTCGACGGCGAGCTGGATGGGTTCATCGAAAGCTGCCTGCGGGACCGGGCAAAGTACGGAACCCAGGCCAACGGCAAACAGCAGTAGGGCCCGTAATCATGAAGCAAATCATCAGTGTGGATGTGAAAACAAGGAAAGCGGAACTCACCCGCTGCCAGACGGACATGCTCGTAGTGGGCCGGTTCTCCGATGCGACCGCGCCCGATGAGATTCTCCGCAAGCTCGACGACAAGCTCGGCGGGGCCATCGAGCGGCTCAAGGAACTCGGCGACTTCACGGGCAAGGCCAAGACCCACGCCGTCCTCTACACCAATGGCAAGATCGGCGCCCAGCGCCTCCTGCTGGTCGGCCTCGGCGATCGCGGCAGCGCGACGCTCGACACCCTCCGCAAGGCGGCCGCCATCGCCGCCAACCGTGCCGTCGAGCTGAAGGTCGGCCAAATCTCTCTTGCCCTGCACCGCCCGCTCGCCGACAGACTCGACGCAGCCGCCGTGGGCAGGGCAATCGCCGAGGGCGTCTACTACGGCAGTTACCGCTATGACGAGTACGTCACGGAATCGGAGAACGGCCGGCTCGGCTCGCTGGAAGCCCAGATTGTGGACCCCGACGCGGCCCGGCTCAAGAGTATGGTTCCGGGGATCGCCCCGGGCGTCGTGATTGGCCGGATGCAGAGCCACGCCAGGACCCTGGCCAACCGCCCCGCCAACGTGATCAATCCGCCGGCCCTGGCCAAGGCGGCGCGAGACCTGACCCGCGGGCTCACGACGCTGCGCTGCACGATCTACGACGAGCGGCAGCTCGAGGCCGAGAAGATGGGCGGCATCCTCGCCGTCGGGTCCGGAAGCCAGAATAAACCGAGGTTCATTATTCTGAAATACACGCCCGCGAAGAAGCCCGCCCGGGGGCTGCCCACGGTCGCCCTGGTGGGCAAGGCCGTCACGTTCGACTCCGGCGGCATCAGCATCAAGCCGGCGCAGGACATGGACCAGATGAAGCTGGACAAGAGCGGCGGGATCGCCGTGATGGCGGCGATGAAGGCGGCCGCCGAACTGGAGCTGCCGGTGCATCTCTGGGGCCTGGTCCCGGCCGCCGAGAACCTGCCCAGCGGATCGAGCTACCGCCCCGGTGACATTGTCACCACCTACAGCGGCAGGACGGTCGAGATCCTCAACACGGATGCGGAGGGCCGGATGATCCTGTGCGACGCGCTGGCCTTCGCCGTCCGGCAGAAATGCGATATCATCATCGACATCGCCACGCTGACCGGCGCCTGCCTGGTGGCGCTGGGCACGTACAATGCGGGGTTGATGAGCAACAACGACGATTTGGTCAAGGACCTCCAGAAGGCGGCGGACGACAGCGGCGAGAGCATCTGGCATCTGCCCAGCGGCGAGGAGTACGCCGAGGAGATGAAGAGCAAGATCGCCGACCTGAAGAACATCGGCAGCCGCTGGGGCGGCGCCTGTACGGCGGCGACCTTCCTGCAGCAGTTCGTGGGCGAGACGAAGTGGGCCCACCTGGACATCGCGGGCATGGACGCGTTCGCGTCGCCCGTGGCATACGCCGCAGCGGGCTCGACAGGCTTCGGCGTCCGACTCCTCATCACGTACCTGATGAACCTGGTCGGCAAGAAATAACCGCGGCCATCCTGGCCTCGTTCTCTGCACGCGGGAAATCCCTGACACGATCAGGCGTGACGCAGTGACCGGTGCAACTGTCGCAGTAGATGCTGGGCTCCAGAACTATGGCAAAAACACGGAAGAAACAAATGGACAGCGAGCGAATCCGCAAGGCGGTGGAGGAAATCCTTCTGGCCATCGGAGAAGACATCGACCGCGAGGGGCTGAGGAAGACGCCGGAGCGGGTCGCCAGGATGTACGCGGAGCTGCTCGGCGGCACGTTCGAGGACCCCAGGGTCCACCTGCGCAGTGTCTTCACCGAGAAGTACGACGAGATCGTCCTGCTCCGCGACATCCCCTTTCACAGCGTCTGCGAGCATCACCTCCTGCCCTTCATCGGCAAGGCCCATGTGGCCTACCTTCCGACGGGCAAAGTCCTGGGCGTCAGCAAGCTGGCGCGGATCGTGGACACGTTCGCCCACCGGCTGCAGGCCCAGGAGCGGCTGACCGGGCAGATCGCCGATTTCCTCATGCAGAACCTCAAGCCGCTCGGCGTGGCCGTCGTGCTCCAGGCCTCGCACAGTTGCATGACGATCCGCGGAATCCAGAAACCCGGCTCGCTGATGGTCACCTCCGCCCTGCGAGGCATCTTCAAAAAGGACGCCCGCAGCCGCAATGAGGTCCTCAGCCTCATGCACAGCGACCGGGCCTAACCCCGCCGACCCCCGCGACGAGCGAAGCAACGCGGCAATCTCTCGCCGCACACCCGGCAGAACCGAATTTTCTTCAGACACAGAGTAGTTGACCCAAAGGCCCGGATTCTCGTAGGCTGTGCCCTCCTGAACCTATGCCTCCTCCCATTCTTTCCGACTTTCCAAAGAAACGACGCGATTTCTCTTGACAGCCGGTCGGCACTGGCGGTATTAGTGTACTATACCTGATACCCATGATGGGTACCGGGTGTGCTCTCTCTGTGCGGGGGAAGACGTACTGTTCCAGGTTCAGCCCAAACGATCCCTGCTGTCGGTTTCGCCGGTGGTATGGCCACTACGCAGCGGCGATGGTTCCTTCTGAGGGTACGTTCTTCAACTGACGTTCGATGAGCCAAGGCGTGTCCAAGCGAAGCGGCCTTATGGATGAGGCTGCGCTTCGACAGAATGAAATGTCACAGTGTAGTACAGGGAGGTCGGTATGAAGAAGTCCATATTGTTCCTGTCCATCGTATTGCTCGCGTTTAGTGCGAGCGCCCAGGCGTTCTACGCCGGCACGGGCCTCGTGGGGATGCCCACGAACATGCTTCTGCTGCCGGGCTGCAACCCGGCCCTGCTTATGGCGGCAAACCCGAGTCTGCTCCCGGTTCTGATTGGCAGCCCGGCACCCATCGTCACGCTGCACACGATGCCGAATCTGTGCATGATCCCGAACCTGGGTGTGACTCTGCCTCTGATGAGCCCATTCGTTCAGCCGGGTTCCAGCGTGCTGGTGATCGGGGTCCAGAGCTCCACGACACCCTCTACGCAGGACATGGTAATGTCAATCATCACGAGCATGACGCATTGACGGCAATCGAGGCTGCACTGGAGCCGCCTCTTTGGACTGTCCGCTGAGAGAGCCTCCTCGTCACAAGGGTGGCGAGATCCTCATCCGCCGAGCCATTGCCCGGCAAGGGAGTAGGTGATCGGGGTCTACTTCACGACTTTCACCGCAAACGCCCTGTGCCCACCTCTTGCTGGCGATGGACGTTGCCGATACTCTGTACTCGTTGCTGTATGTATCGATGTTTGAAAGTAACAGAGGTGCTGCGATGGTGCGGCTGGGCCGGCTGGTTCGGTTCTCGATCAATCCGTTCCTCGACCAGGACAGCCCGGGGTTCAATTCCTACGCGTCCAAGCCGGCCGGGGAAGGGCTGGCGATGTTCCTGGAACTGGCCGTCGAGTTGACCGGGCCGATCGCGCCCCAGACCGGGCTGCTGGTGAACGTCACGGACATCGACCGGATCGCCCGGCGGCTCGCCGTGCCGGTGTTCGACGAGGGGATTCGCCGCCATCTCGGCCGCCGCGAGCACGTCAGCCTTACTGCCGTCGCGCAGATGCTGCAACTCGTGCACGAGCACCTCGCCGGCCAATTCCCCAACGCCCAAGTGGACCGGCTCGCCCTCCAGCTCAACCCCTTCAGGAAACTTGCGATGGATACTAACCAACCGGGTACGGCCTACTTCAGCGAGAAATTCGAGTTCGCCGCCACGCACAAGCTCTGGAACGACCGCTTCCCCGACGAGTGGAACCGCGAGGTCTTCGGCAAATGCGCCAACCCGAGTGGCCACGGGCACAACTACTTGGTCGAGGTCACGATCAAGGTGCCCGCCGGCCCACAAGCCGATGCGGCGCAGACGCCCCATGAGAATCTCGCGTCCCTGCGAATCGGCCGGTTCGAGCAGATCGTCGATGCCCGCCTGATGCAACTGCTCGACCACAAGAATCTCAACCTCGACGTGCCCGAATTCGGAACGCGGATCGCTACCGTCGAGAATATCGCCGTCTTCGCCTGGCAGCGCCTCGCCGGCCAGTTCGAGCCCGCCCAGCTCCACTGCGTCACCGTCTGGGAATCCGATCGCACCTACTGCTCCTACTACGGACCGTAGGCGCCGACGAGGGTTCCCTTGAAGCGCCGAGGACGCGAGGTGCCCAGCGAATGGGCATTGACGCGGATTCTCATTTGCGTCCTTGCCGTGAAACCTGTGGTTAGCCTGGACGGCTGACTGTGACCGGCTGCCGAGAGCAATACCTATAACTGCTTGTGGCGACAGGAGTTAGTACGCGCCCATGTCCTGTGGTTCCGGGGGACGATCGCGGAATTTGCCACCGGCGGTATGGACGGGTCCGTCGGAACCTGCTATACTCCGGCACATGGTTGGATGACCTCTGGAGGAGAGACAACAGGCGTTGGATAAGGGCACAGGGATGTGGTTGGCACAGTGCGGCAATTTGGGGCTTCGATGTCACAAATCTGCGTCAGCAGCAACAATTGCGCAAAACTTCGACTCTATACGCGTCTATGTCAATAAAAGGAGGTTCCTATGATCGTATTCGTAGCCATCGCTATCGCCGCGTTTATGATCGTGGCCGGCGGGTTCCTCTTCGGACACGACCACGACTTCGATCATGACATCGACCATGACGTGGGGCACGAGGCCGGTGTTGACACCCACGGCATCATCGGCATCTTCTCGATGCGGGTCATCGCCACGTTCATCATGGGATTTGGGGCCGCCGGCGCCATCGCCCTGCATTACGGCGCAGGCTACCCGGTGGCCTCGCTGATCGGCGTGGCGGCGGGAATGGTCCTGGGGGCCCTCATGTACGGCATCATGCTGTTGTTCATCGAGCAGCAGGCGTCGTCCGTGACCCCAACCGATTCGCTGCTCGGATGCACGGGCACGGTGACCGTGCCGATCGACAAGGACAGCATGGGCGAGGTCGGTGTGTCCGTCGGCGGCGAGTATCACACGTTCACCGCCCGCGCGCACGACTGCGGCCCGCTGGGCAAAGGCCTCGCCGTGCGGATCGTCGCCGTTGCCGGCTCGATCCTCACCGTGGACAAGGCCGACGGCAAACGCGAATAATCCCTATGGCGACGTAGCATGGGCGTCTCGCCCATGACACGGCAATAATGTGCAGGGTCAGGACGGCCTTGCGACACATGGGCAGGATGCCCATGCGGCGACAAATACGTTCTTCGCTGGAGAGACAAGGACTATGAACACGTTACCGTTGGGAGCCACAGTGATGGCGTTGTTCGGCAAGATGCTGCTGCCCTCGATGATTCTGCTGATCGCGATGGCGTTCATCATCGTGATCAAGGTGATGGCCAGCCGCTACAAGAAGATCCCGCCGAACGAGGTCGGCATTTTCTATGGCCGCAAGTACCGGTCCGTCGACTCCGACGGCAAGGTGCACTACCGCGGGTTCCGCGTCGTCGCCGGCGGCGGCGCGCTGCTGTGGCCGGTGATCGAGCATTTCCAGCCGATGTCCACGGCCGTCAGCCAGGTCGAGATCGACGAGCACGACATCCCCAACAAGGACAACGTGAAGATCAGCGCCAAGGGCGTCGCCACGTTCAAGATCGAGACGACGCAGGAGGCGCTGCACAACGCGGCCGCCGCCTTCCTCGGCAAGAGCGACGAGGAGCTCGCCAGGATTGTCCGCAACATCCTCCAGGGGCACTTGCGCTCCATCATCGGCAAGCTGAACATCAATGAGATCCTGCGCGACCGCGATGCGTTCAACAAGAAGGTGGTCGAGGAGTCCACGGAGGAGCTCAAGCGGCTCGGCATCCAGATCATCACGCTGGTCATCCAGGAGGTCACCGACGAGTACGGGTACATCGACGCCCTCGGCAAGCAGTCGGTGGCGGAGGCCATCCGGGACGCGAACATCAAGACCGCCCAGGCCGAGGCCGAGACAAAGAAGAAGGTGAGCGACTGCAACCGCGAGGCGGATATCACCGTCGCCAGCAACGCGATCAAGGTGGCGGAGGCGGAACGGGACAGGGACGTGAAGAAGGCCCAGTTCAAGACCACGGCCGATGCGGAGAAGGCGAAAGCGGAGCAGGCGTTCGGCATCGCCCTGGCCGACCAGGAAAAGACGCTCAAGGTCAAGCAGGCGCAGCGGGACGCCGCCGAGCGGGAGGCGCAGATCGAGGTGCAGACCCGCGAGGCCGCCCGCAAGGAGCAGGAGCTGGAGGCGACGGTCATCAAGCCCGCGCAGGCGGACCGTGCCCGGCAGGTGATCGAGGCGGAGGCCGCCAAGCAGGTGGCCGTGACCAACGCGGAGGCCGCGAGGGAAGCGGCGATCTGCAGGGCCGACGGCGAGAAGCAGGCGAGGGTCTTCGAAGGCGAGGGCGAGGCGGCCAAAACCCGCGCCGTCATGCTCGCCGAGGCGGAAGGCCAGGCGGCGAAAACCAAGCAGGCCCTCGTGGCAGAGGCGGAAGGCGAAGCCGCCAAGAAGGGCATGGTCCTCAAGGCGGAGGCCGAGGGCACGAAGCAGCTCGCCGAGGCACTGGCGAAAATGACCTCCGATGCGCGGATGATCCTGATTCTGGACCGGCTGCCGGGGCTGATGGACAAGGGCGGCGACGCGATGAGCAAGGTCGCGACCTCTGTCTTCTCCAGCGTGGCCGCGCCGCTGGGCCAGATCGACGAGGTCCGGATCATCGACGTCGGCGGCACCGGGCGCGGCATCGACCAGTTCAGCAGCGTCGTGCCGAACACCGTCTTCAAGTTCCTCACCGCTCTCAAGGCCCAGGGCATCGATTTCAGGCCAATCCTGAGCAGGCTCGGCGTCGATATCGAGGAGCTGGACCGGATGCTCGGCCACAAGCCCGTGGACACGAAGCCGCCGCACCCGATTGTTGAGAAACCGACCCACAGCCCCGCCGAAGCCGATGCGTGAGGGTGCGTGAAAAGCAGGTGTACGCGTGATTCAGTGAATCGGCAACATGTGGAGGATACGAAGATGTACTGGATCGCTGCATTGCCGAAACGATCCTCGTCCGCGTCGCCATGGCGCCGTTGAATCGGTTCCCGCGCATGGTGCAGGAGTACTTTGTCGAGCAGGTGCGCCAGGTGGACCGGCGGGTGGATCAGCGGTATGCGGCGCTGACGAGCCGGCAGGAAGCCCAGGCCTATGTCCGCGAGGTGCAGCAGAAGATCCAGCGATGCTTCGGCCCCTGGCCCGAAAAGACGCCTTTGAATCCGCGCATCACGGGCGTTGTCGAGCGCGACACCTACCGGATCGAGAATGTCGTCTTCGAGAGCCGGCCGAACTTCTTGGTCACGGCGAACCTGTACGTGCCCAAAGGCCGGGACTTTCCGCTGCCCGGCGTGGTCGGCGCCTGCGGCCACTCCAACAACGGCAAGGCCTACCTGCAGTACCAGAGCTTCGCCCAGGGCCTCGCACGGCAGGGCTATGTCGTCCTGATCTTCGATCCCATCGGCCAGGGCGAGCTGCTGGTCGCCGAGCTGATCAAGGCCGAGCCGGACGCCGCCTTCTACACGGTGGATGTCCGCGGCGTCGGCGAGTCCCGCCCGGACACTTGCGACGAGGACTCCTTCTTCGACCTCTACGGCAGCGACTATTTCTACGCGATCCACTCGATCATGCTGGACCGGCCCTACATCGGGCAGAGGACCTTCGACGTGCTGCGCGTCCTCGACTGGCTGCGGAGCATCGGCCACGACGACATTCATCTCGCCGGGAAGGGCTGGGGCTCGCTGCCGGCCGCGTTTGCCGCCGTCGTGTCGGGCGATGTCCGGCAGGTAACGCTGAAGGACGCGCTGACATCCTACTCGGACATTGCCGAGTCGCAGGATTACGCCTGGCCGCTCTCGACGCTCGTGCCGAATGTGCTCGCCGCCTTCGATCTTCCCGACTGTTACAACGCCCTGAAAGCCAGGAACCTCCGCCAGGTCGAGCCCTGGGGCCCCGACGCCAAGCCGGCCACAGCCAATGTCGCCGCATCCGGCTCGTAGGGCGTACCAGGCACGGCGATTCCACTGCGGCTTGACCCGTCCGGGGCGGCCGGATATGCTGGCGGGAGATATTTTGGAAGGGATTCGCATGATGCTACGTATGGCAAATCTGGTTTCTGCCGGCGCACTGTTGGTGCTGCTGGCCGGCTGCACGACCATGGAGGAGAGGCTGGAGCTCAGAAAGCCGACGGCTCGGCTGGTGGGCGTGAGGTTCCAGGAGGCGACTCTGCGTGCCGCGACGCTCGTGTTCGACGTGGAGGTCGAGAACTACTACCCGCAGACCGTGCCGCTGCTGGACTTCAAGTACTCGGTCTCGAGCGCCGGCCAGTTGTTCCTCTCCGGCTCCTCCGAGGTCCGGGTCAACCTGCCCGGCGGCAGCCACAGAACCGTGGCCCTGCCCGCCACAATTGACTACCTCGAGATGCTCAAGATCCTGAGCGGCGTCAAGCCAGGCGCGACCATTCCCTACGAGGCTCAGGTGGACCTGAGAGTGGACACGCCGCGGCTCGGGCCCCTCATGCTGCCCCTGACCTGCGCGGGAAAGCTCGCGCTGCCGACGATCTCCGAGACGACTCGGTAGACGATCATCCGGGCGGCGCGACTTCGAAGGCGGTGGTCCGCAGGGCATTGGCGGAGTTATCGTCGTCGTCGATCAGACCGAGGCCGAAGTCGTCGAGGATGGCAGGGCAATGGAGGCGAAGCTCGTACGCACCCTCGGGCAACGGGTCCGGCAGAACCAGGAGGACGGCCCGCCGCGAGAGAGGCTGGAGCAGCATCGCGTTTTGCATGTCAACCACAGCGGGTCCGCTGGCCAGCTCGATATTCTCCGCCGTGATGGCGACCGGTTCGCTGAACTTGATGAGGATAGTCCAGACGTTGACGAGCGGTGTCTCGCCGTCGCCGACGAGGACGTTATCGACGCGCGGGCCCTCGTAGAGCTCGCCCCGGGCCTCCAGCTCGAGGAGGGTCGTGAATCGTTTTGATCCGCCGGGCGCTCCGATGATGCGCACCGCCTCGCCGACCACGGGCTCGAAGGTGAATGTGATCGTCTGGTACATTTGGAGACGGTCCAGATCGGGCAACATCCGCACGCCGGCCGGCTCTACATAGGTGCCGTTGCGCAGGACTTGCACGGTCAGGTCTTCGAAGAAGCCACCAAGGGGCTCATCGTCGCCATAGAATTCGTTGATCTTGTTCCAGACGACATCGCCCTCGTAAAAGGTCACGCCGGTGAAACGGACCGGCTCGGAGAATGCCAGTTCGTACCAGTCCTTCTCCGGTTGGCTCGCCGGGTCGGCAGTGTAGGTGTAATAGGGCCTGTGGCCGTTCGTGGAGTTGTCCGTCACGCCGTCCATGATCGAGTCGAGGTCGTGCCGGTCGCGGCTGTGATCATATCGCTCGACGGAGGCGTGCGGCGTAACCGTGATGCCGGCGGCGATCGCCTCGCCCGCAAGACCAGAAGGTCCGGTAGGATCGGCGGCATCGAGATTGGCATCAGCGAGATTGGGCTCGGGACTGTTGTACACGCTTGGGGAGATGTCACCGGCAACAGTGCCGCCGTTGCGGATGATGTTCTCCTCGGCCAGGGCTCGCATGGCCAGCGCGATATCTGTGATGGTCGTGGACTGGGGCAATTCGGCCGTCGAATCGGGCAATCCCGGCCGCGAGACGTTCCTGTAAATGTCGCCGCAGGTGTTCGGGTCGGTCAGGTCCGCAGGCAAGCCGCTGAAGCCGTGGATGATGCCGAGCAGACCTCCGGCCGTGGCGGGATTGCAGTCGCAGTCCCAGCCTGCCAGAACCGCGATTTGCACCGTCCGCTCGAAGTCGCCTCGGCCGTAGAGCAGCGCCAGGACCGTGGCGCCGGCATTGATCGTGGACTCGGCCCAGTTGTAGTGGCGGCCGAAGCTCCCCGTGCCCTGGTAGCGGTCATAGAGTTTGCGACGCGTGGCCCGCCAATCCATGTCGCCGTCCGATAAATCCAGCGTATACCAGTCGAGCACGTCGCGGATGACCTGAGCGGTCCGGCTGCCCGCCGGGATGGACTCAAGGCCCTTGCCGACAAGCTCCGCGACGTTGGGCTCGAAGAAGGCGGACGCGTACATGGCGGCGTAGAACTGGGCCGCATGGACGGCAAAGCCGTCGTTCGAGATACGTCCGAACCGGCCCGCCAGATCGACGGCCGCTTGCGGCAGGCCCGGCGAGACCGCCCCAAGGACCTCAGTGCCGATTTGGGCATCAATGGAGTACCAGTGCTCGTTGAACGTCCGGCTGCCCGTCTGCGGAGGCAGCCAGCCCTCTAACATCAGCCGCCAGGCTTGTTTGTTGGCGATGTAGACGCCGGTATCGGTCATGTGGTCGAGCCACTGGCCGCCGATCTCGTACGAATTGCAGTCGAAGCTACAGGTCTGGAGGACATGGAGGGCGAGATACTCGATATCAGTATCGTCGTCGGCGTCCCAGACCTGCTTGATCTGCCACGGGACCAATTCGTTCGGATCCGGCTCGGAGCCGCTGTAGTGACCCTCCGTCCGCCGCCCAGCCGCATTGCCGATAAGCTGCCCAACCCACATCCCGCGCATCCGATCCAGCAGCTCCTCCGCCGTGATCGTCCGCTCAGCCCCCGCCGGAGCACTAAACGCGCACACCACCAGGGCCACCAGGATCAGCAGCCCACACCCACTGCGCAAACCTGCCACATTATCCATCTTTCCTGCGTTTCCCATTCCAACTCCATCGGCCACAATTCGCAGCCACTTTCCTCCTATCCGGCTGTCAAGTGATTGGCTTCGTTTTTGCAGAGGCAGGATCACCGACGTTCGCACATAACTCTTTTCAAGAGCAGTACTTAGTCTATGCGTGACTGGCCCGCGAATTGGCTTCGTTTCGCACGTTTTCAGCGTAAGGCGGAACCGCCAACGGCCGCGAGTCATTTTTACCCAGACCCCCTATCGCTCCCAGGTTTGGCTTTGTTTCGCGGAATCAGCCCGTTCGTAGTGACGCCGTAAGGCGTTTGTCTTTGGAAGCTATCCCGAAACTGCGTTGTGCCATGTCATTGCGAGCGCAGCGAAGCAATCTCCCACCCCTGGGATTGAGATTGCTTCGTCGCTGTGCTCCTGGCACTGACATTCCGCGTTTTGAGATTGTCTCTTATGCCCTCGCGGGCAGACTACGAACAAACTCGCCGAGGTCGATTGGCTTTGTTTCGCAGAATGGGGCGTGTGACTGGCCGTGGATTCTCCGCCAGTTTGCCCGCCGGCACCGGCGAGGGTGCATGCCCCGCAGAGGAGGACCGACCTTGCGGATCGGATCGGCTGCCCATGCAGCCCACTATTCAGTTGTTTAGATATCCTACAAACAGCCCGCAAGCCTGTCAAGAGAAATCCGCGCAGTGGAGCTTTTTTTGCGGTGATCCGCTCAGCGGCATGGGCCGCGGGCCTATCGGACTTGTCCAAGGCTAAAGAGTCTGCCGCGCCGGCAGCCCAAGCCCGGAGGGCGAAAGACAATAGCCCAGCGATTCATCGCTGGGTACCAGAGGTGAAAGAGCCAGAGGAGTCCCGCCAGGGACGAAAGAGCCTGTGCGGCTGGGCGCGCCCCTCTTTCGCCCCTGCGGGGCTTTGGGTTTGGGCGGACCCCAGCTACCCACCGTTAAAACGGTGGGCTATTTTCCGTCGTCCCTGCGGGACCGGCCCGATCCTCGCCTTTGAGCAGCGGGTGGCAGCGGCAAACGGAGCCTTCGGAGCTTGCCGATGGTGTTGAGACATTTCCCATGAGCCATCGTCAATGCCCTGAAATCTTCCCAGACACTCCACTGCCCGCCCGGGTGTTTCGGCCTTGACCCGTCCGGGCGGCGCGGGGACAATGGGCCTTGTCGGACGGGACTCTGTGGCTTTGTGGCTCCGTGTGAGAACCAATGCCGGCGGCGTTCAGCAGGAGCGGTTATGGCAAATGAGACTTCAGACAAGAGCAACGCGGCATTCAAAGAGGCCGAGGCACGCATCCGGAAAGCCCTCGAAACGAGTGCGGATACATTGGATTTGAGCGGTCTCGGCTTGACCGACCTGCCGGAGTCCCTGGGCCAGTTGACCCAGCTTCAGATACTTTACCTCTCCAACAACCAACTGACGGCGGACCCGGAGTCCCTCGGGCGGTTGACCCAGCTTCGGCAGCTTTACTTCACCGACAACCAACTGACGGCGGTGCCGGAGTCCCTCGGCAAACTGACTCAGCTTGCGGTGCTTCTGCTCTCGCACAACCAACTGAGGGCGGTGCCGGAATCCCTGGGCCAATTGACCCAGCTTCGCAGGCTTCGCCTCTCGAACAACGAACTGAAGTCGGTGCCGGAGTCCCTCGGCCAGTTGACCCGACTCCGGGGGCTTTACCTCTCGAACAACCGACTGACGTCGGTGCCCCAGTCGCTGCGCAACCTCACCGCACTTGAGGGCCTCTTCTTACACGGCAACGATTTGCTCGGGCTTCCCGCCGAAGTGCTTGGTCCCACTCTGCGGGAGACAAGTAAAAGTACGAGGGCTGCCAGGCCAGCGGAGATCCTTGACTACTACTTCCGAATCCGTGGGGGCCGGCGGCCGCTCAATGAGGCTAAGGTTATCCTGCTCGGGCGGGGCGAGGTGGGGAAGACCTGTCTTGTCAATCGGCTGGTGCATGACAAGTACGTTTCCACGTCCATGACACGCGGGATTCGGATCACGCAGTGGCCTGTGAACGTCGGCGAGGACACGGTCCGGCTGCACGTGTGGGACTTCGGCGGGCAGGAAATCCAGCACGCGACGCATCAGTTCTTCCTGACGGAGCGGAGCCTTTACCTGGTGGTGCTCAACGGCCGGGCGGGCGCGGAGGATGACGCCGCCGAGTACTGGCTCAAGTTCGTCAAGACCTTCGGCACCGGCTCGCCGACCATCGTCGTGCTGAACAAGTTCAAGGCCAACCCCTTCCAGGTGAACCGCCGGGCATTGAAGGAAAAGTACCCTTTCATTCGCGGCTTTGTGGAGACGGACTGCAAACCGAAGAAAGACAACGGCATCCCCGCGTTGACCGGAGAGATCGTGTCCGCTCTGGCCGCGATGGAGCACGTGCGCGCGGACTTCCCGGCCGGATGGTTCCAGATCAAGGACAAGCTGGCCCGCATGAAGAAGCCATTCATCTCGTTCGACGAGTACCGCAAGATTTGTGTGAACCTCGGAGAGAACGACCCGCAGGCACAGGAGAGTCTGGCAGGTTTCCTCAATGCGCTGGGCATCGCGCTGAACTACCGCACGGACCCGCGACTTCGCGAGGAGACGGTGCTCAATCCACACTGGATCACGGAGGGCGTGTACCAGATCATCACAAGCCCAACGCTCGCGGAGCGGCAAGGCGAGTTGCGGCCGGCGGACCTGGCGGGCATCTTAGCCAGGAAGGCGTACCCCCCTCGGATGCACCCGTTCGTTGTAGAGCTGATGCGGAAGTTCGAGCTGTGCTTCCCGTATCACGACGATCCCCAGGAGCGCCGCTACTTGGTGCCGGAGCTGCTGGGCAAGGAGGAGCCGGAGTTGAAGGAGCCGTTTGCGCCGGAGCAGTGCCTGAATTTCCGCTACGACTACCGGCTGATGCCGGAGGGACTGCTGCCGCGCTTCATCACGCGCACGCACACGATGAGCGAGCCGGCCGAGCGATGGCGCACGGGAGTGGTGCTTCGCTGGGAGGGCTGCCGGGCGATGGTGAAGGCGGACAAGCACGAGCGCGAGGTCCTTGTGCGCGTGGAGGGCCCGTCCGAGAAACGACGACGGCTCTTAGCCGTAATTCGCGAGAACTTCGACCACATTCATGGCGACATGCATGACTTCAAGCCCACGGAGTGGGTGGCCCTGGAGGGACATCCGCAGGAGTGGATGAACTGCCAGGAACTCGAAGTCCTTGAGCAAGGACGGGTAAGGGAAGTCCCCAAGACTGTCGGTCAAGAGATTGTATCGGTGGTCGTGACCGATCTGTTGAACGTAACAGATGTGGTCGGGGCCCGCCTGCGCGACGAAACGAGCGTACAAGCCGAGCGCCCATTGAAGCTGTTCATCAGCTATGCGCACGAGGACGAGAAGTGGCGGAACGTACTGACACCGAACTTGGCCCTGCTCCAGCGCGAGGGCCTGGTGCGGGTGTGGCACGATGGGCAGATCATCGCCGGGACGAAATGGGACGAAGAAATCAAGCGCAAGCTGGACGAGGCGGACTTGTACCTGTTTCTCATGAGCGTTGACCTGTTGACTTCAGACTACGTGCAGAAGACGGAATTGCCCATCGCACGAAAGCGCCACGAGGAGGGCAAAGCCTGCTTGGTACCCGTGATCGTGCGAAAATGCAGTTGGGAGCGCTACGTTGGAGACATTCAGGGATTACCGAAGGGCGGGCGGCCTGTGAAGCAGTGGGACGACAGGGACGAGGCGTGTTTCGACATCGAGCAGGGCCTGCGCCGGACTATCGCCGGGCTGCGCAAAAAGGGAGGTCGGTTCTAGGCGTTGCGTGCGCGGACTCAGGTCGCGACTTCGGTCAGTCCGGCGTCGTGGTAGGCGACTTGGGCGATGGCGGACCAGTCGGCTTCGTCGAGTCCCTGGGCCAGCGCGGCGACAAACCGGTCGTGGATGAGGCTGGCCATCGGCATGGGGACCACGGCCTCCTCGGCAGCCGCCAGCAGCAGGCGATTGTCCTTGACGCCCAGCGGCAATCGAAAGCCCTCCATGAGGCAATTCCTCGCACGGCAGGTCGAACAAGCCTATGATGGTCCTATAAGTATCATGCTGTGCTTATTGCCAGGCCCGATGAGTGGCATGAGCACCTCCGTTGGGGCTCAACTAAACCGCGCGGCCCCAGCACCCCGGCAGTCTGGCCGTTTGGAGGACGGCACCATAGTTGTTATCGGAGTACGGTGCAGCAAGGCGAGAGAGTCTCGGTGGGGCGGCATTCAGGCGCTGGGCGGAGGGTTTGGCTAAGGCTATGTTCTTTATTGTCCGATACTTATGTTGTACAAGAAGGGTCTATCCACGGATGGTGGAGCCTGGGCCTGGCGCGTCCTTGCGGGCATTGCGGTGCCGGTATGGACGGGTGAGGCGGGGCGACGAGTTTGGCAGGGAGGCTGTTTTGCTTTGCGCGCAGCCGACGGGCACGGAGTGTGCGCTCCTGCCAATCTACGATTTACGATTCGTGATTGACGATCTATGATGTACGACTCGGTCACCAACCCGAAGGATAGATCGTAACTCGTAAATCGTAATTGCTGAGGGTCGCATGGGTATGACGGCATTGATTACGGGCGGGGCGGGGTTTATCGGTTCGCATCTGGCACAGCGGCTGCTCGCCGACGGCGCCGAGGTCATCATTCTCGACAATCTCAGCACGGGCAGCCTCAAGAATCTCGACACCTTCCGGTCGAATCCGAAACTCCAGTTCGTCAAGGGCGACATTCGCGACTCGACACTGGTCCAACTGCTGACCTCCCGTTGCGAGATCGTCTTTCACTTGGCGGCGGCAGTCGGCGTGCAACTGATCGCCGATGCCCCCGTCCACACGATCGAGACGAACATCGCCGGCACGGAGGTCGTCCTGGAGGCGGCGAACAAGTTCGGGCGCAGGATCCTGCTGGCGTCGAGCAGCGAGGTGTACGGCAAGAGCGAGAACGTCCCGTTCCACGAGGACGACGACTTCGTGCTCGGCGGCACGGCCTTCTCCCGCTGGGCCTACGCGTGCAGCAAGGCCATCGACGAGTTCCTCGGCCAGGCGTTCCACCAGCAGTACGGCCTGCAGGTCGTCACCGCGCGGTTCTTCAACACGATCGGCCCGCGCCAGACCGGTCGCTACGGCATGGTCGTGCCCCGCTTCGTGCAATGGGCATTGAAGAATGAGCCCATCCAGATTTACGGGACGGGCGCGCAGACCCGATGCTTCTGCTGCGTGGAGGACCTCGTGGACGCGATCATCGCCCTGATGGATTGCCGGGCGGCGGCCGGCCGGGTCTTCAATATCGGGTCCACGGAGGAGATCAGCATGGAGGCATTGGCGGACAAGATTATCCAGAGTACGGGCAGCCGCAGCGGCAAGCAGCTCGTGCCTTACGTCGTCGCCTACGGCCGGCCCATCGAGGACATGATGCGCCGCGTCCCGGACACCGAGAGAATCCGAAAGGCCATCGGCTGGCAGCCCAAAACCAGCCTCGACGAGACACTGCGGACCATCATCGAGTACTATCAAGAGCGGACCGATACGAGGTAGCGGAGTGCAGGGTATGGATGCTGGAATTCATTCTTGGGATTACCTGATTGTCACGGCCTCGAACGAGCGGCAGGCAGGGGCGTATGAGACGCAGCTTGGCATCCGGCGCGAGCTGGGCCTGCTCAGCGACGTTCGAGAGGCAATTGTCGTCGCCGATCCCGGCGGAAAGCGCGTCGGCAGCGGTGGCAGCACGCTCTACTGCCTGATGGAAGTCCTGCGCCGACGGCTGGGACGGCAGGTCCGTCGGCCGGGCCCTGAGGTATGGGAGCGGGTGCTCGGGGAGCTTCGCATCCTGATCGTCCACGCCGGCGGGGATTCACGCCGGATGCCCGCCTACGGGCCGTGCGGCAAGATCTTCATCCCCGTGCCCGGCGAGAACGACAGCGCCGTGTGCCTCAGCCTGTTTGACCGCCAGTTGCCCACGTACCTGGCCCTGCCGGAACCGTCGCGCGGCCGCGGGCAGGTCGTCATCACGTCCGGCGACGTCCTGCTGCGATTCGACCCTGCGGCGGTGCGGTTCGCCCACGAGGGCGTCACGGGGCTGGCGTGCTACGCCCAGCCGGAGCAGGCGAGCCGGCACGGCGTGTTCTGTCGCGGACAGGACGATGAAGTGCGCCTCTTCCTGCAGAAGCCATCCATCGACGAGCAGAAGGCCCAAGGCGCCGTCGATGCGTACGGGCAATCCTGCCTCGATATCGGCGTGATGCATTTCGACGCGGGCACGGCGGTGCGCTTGCTGCAATTATTCGGCGCCCGCGCGGATAGAGAGGGCGGCCTGAGCCTCGGCGGTCCTTGCGGACGCGCGGTCACGCAGCACGGCCTCGACTTCTATCGCGAGGTCTGCTGTGCGATGGGCAGGCAGGCAAGCCTGGAGCATTACATCCGGTCGGCTCACCAGAGCGGCTCGAAGTGGAGGGCGGTCATGCTCGGCGAGCTGTTCACGCCCCTGTCTACCATCCCGTTCAACGTGCAGTTGCTCAAGCGCTGCGAGTTCCTCGATTTCGGGATGAATCGGTCCTTGATCAACAGCGGCACCCGGCTGGTCCAGGAGGACCGCGGCGTCTCGCACCTGCTGGGCTACTTGGACATCAACAACGAGCTGTCCGCGGACGGGTCGGTGCGCGGCTCGGCGAGTTGGGTCGAGAGCTGCCGCATCCGCTCGTCGCTGGCGCTCGGCGGCGGCAACGTCGTCGTCGGCATCGACGTGGAGGAGCCGCTGTCGCTGGCCGCCGGGATGTGCCTCGACGTGATCGGCGGGCGCGACGCGCGGGGCGGGGGCCTGTGGTTCGTCCGATGTTATGGGGTCGACGACACGTTCAAGGGCGGGGTCCACGATGGGGCCGTGTTCTGCGGGCGGGAGCTGTCCGCCTGGCTCACGGCGGTCGGCGCGCCGCCGCAGGATGTCTGGGACGCGACGGCCGGCGCGAACGACCGCACGATCTGGAACGCCCGGCTCTTCCCCGCGGTCAAAGAACATCGCCAGTATCGACAATGGCTGTGGATGTTCGACCCGTCGAACGCCTCGGACGCACAGCGCAGCGCCTGGCGGTCGGCCGAGCGGTACAGCCTCGAGCAAATCCTGGCGATGGCCGACCACGAGGGCTTCTATGAGCGTCGCAGCGACATCCGCGCCAATCTCGTGCGGGCCTCCTTGCAGCGGGCGTTCCGCCCCGAGAGCAGCCTGTCGGCCCGCGAGCTGGCCTGGCTGATGCGCCGCGACGACGATCCGCAGGTCTGGGTCGCGGAGACCCTGAAACACGTGTGCTGGCATTGCGAGAATGATGCCGGTTTCACGACGGCGCTGCTGGTCCTGCCCCGTGTCCTGCACAGTCTGGGCTCGGCGATGGCGACGAGCTGGCAACGCGATCGCAGACCGGTGACCCGGGCACTGCCGGAAATCGGTGACGTGCTCGATCCGGATGTCCGCCGCCGGCTCAGGTCGTTGAAGCTGGAGCCGGATGCCGGCATGACGGTGGCCCGGTGGTGTCGCCGGATGCAGGAGGCGGCCTTCGAGCACCTGGAGCACGCGATTGTCGCCAGCGGCACGGGCCAGGAAGCTTGCCCGCCCAGCGTGCTGCGCAGCGATGAGATCGTCTGGGCTCGCGCCCCGGCCCGGCTGGATATGGGCGGCGGCTGGACGGACACCCCGCCGTACTCGCTCGAGCGGGGCGGGTGCGTGACGAACGCCGCCGTGAACCTCAACGGCCAGCCCCCGATCCAGGCATACGTTCGCGTGATCGACGAGCCGCTCATTCGGATCGGCTCGATCGACCTGGGCGTGCGGATCGAGATCCGGGATTTCGAGGACCTCCTGGACTACCGCCAGGCGACGGGCAGCTTCGCGCTGGCCAAGGCGGCGATGGTGCTCTCCGGCCTGACCCCCAACGGCGGAGGGCACAGAAGAACGTTGCGAACGGCGCTCCGGGCCTTCGGCGGCGGCATCGAGCTGACCACGCTCGCCGCCATTCCCAAGGGAAGCGGACTCGGAACATCCAGTATTATGGGCGCCGTCATCGTGGCGGCGCTGGGACGCGCGATGGGCAGGGAGTTGTCATCGCGGGAGCTGTTCCACAGCGTGCTGCGGCTGGAGCAGGCCCTGACCACCGGCGGCGGCTGGCAGGACCAGATCGGCGGCGTCGTGGACGGCGTCAAGATGATCGTCACGGAGCCCGGCATGGTCCCGGACGCCCACATTCACTACCTGCCCTCCGACATCCTCGACCCCAAGGCCAACGGCGGCCAGACGCTGCTCTACTACACGGGCATCACCCGCTTGGCCAAGAACATCCTGCACCAGGTCGTGGGACGCTACCTGGATCGCGACCGCTCGGCGATGGCGACCTTGCGGCAGATCGGGGCCGTCGCCCGCGAGGTCATGGACGCGTTCATCCGCAAGGACATCGAGCGGTTCGGACGCCTCATGGACGTGGCGTGGCAGTTGAACAAGCGGCTGGACCCCAACAGCAGCAACGACGAGATCGAGGCGCTCTTCGCCCGCGTTCAGCCGCACATCTATGGCGGCAAGCTCCTCGGCGCTGGCGGCGGCGGATTCATGCTGATGATCTGCAAATCGCCGCAGGACGCGGCCGCCGTGCGAGAGATGCTCGACGCCGACCCGCCGAATAGCCGTGCCCGCTTCTTCGATTTCAACGTGAGCGCTGAAGGCCTGGTCGTCACGGTTTGCTGAGACCACCCATCCGGACTGCTTGGTTCCGTAGTGGAAGAACGATTCTCCCTGACTGGCAAGTACTTCGGCGTCCTGGCCATTGCCACGGCGCTCTATGCGGTCAGTTGCGCGCCGGGGGTGCTGTGGCAGGACAGCGGACTGATCCAGTACCGCGTGTGGCACAACGACATCGAGGGCTTCCTGGGTCTGGCGATCTCGCATCCGCTGTACTACATCGTCGCCATCGGGGCCAGGTTGGTCCCGTTCGGCGAGGTCGCCCATCGGGTGAATCTCGTCTCGGCGATAGCTGCGGCCGTGGCTGTGGCGAATCTGTACCTGCTGGTGCGACTGTGGCTCGGCGTGGACTTCCCGGCGGTCATCGCCGCCGCGACGCTCGCCGTCTCGCACACGTTCTGGCAGCACGCGAGCATCGCGGAGACCTACACGCTGTGGACGGCCCTTTTCTCAGCCGAGCTGATCGTGCTCCTGCAGTACACCCGGACCACGAGGGTGCACTACCTGTACCTGCTCGGCCTGCTGAACGGGCTGGCCATCGCCGTACATATGCTCGCTTCCATCGCGTTCGTCTGCTACGCCGTATTCATCGTCATGCTGCTCGCGAGAAAAGCGATTCGCGCAAAGGACATTGCCGTCATCGCCGGCCTCTGGATCCTCGGGGCGCTGCCCTATGAGTACCTGATCGTCAAGAACGTCGTGCGCAGCGGCGACGTCCTCGGCACGCTGGCCTCGGCGGTGTTCGCCGACCGCTGGCGGGGCGACGTGCTCAATACCAGCCTGTCGTGGCAGATTCTCAAGGAGAATATTCTCTTCCTCGCGCTCAACTTCCCAACGCCCAACGCTCTCCTGTTCTTCGCTGGCGGCTACGCCTTGTCCAGGACCGGCCACGCGCGGGCCTTTCGCAACGTGCTTATCGCGCTTCTTGCGCTGTTCCTCGTTTTCGCGTCCAGGTACACGGTCTCGGACCGGTACGCGTTCTTCATCCCGTTTTACAGCATCGTCGCAATCCTGATCGGCCTCGGCGCGCACGAGGTTCGCACGCGGGCACGCCACAAAGCGGCTGCATACGTGATCGCATCCTGCGCATTGCTGCCGGTCCTTGCATACTTCGCAGCGCCGGCGGTGGCGGAGCGAATGAATGTGCAGATCGGCACGCGGGGCGATCTGGCGTATCGAAATGACTACGAGTTCTTCCTGGAGCCGTGGAAGACGGGGGATACGGGGGCGGACCGCTTCGCGACCGAGGCCTTGACCGGCGCAGAGCCCAGTGCAATCATTCTCGCGGATACCACGACGGTAGGCCCGCTGCTGTACGTGCAGGAGGTCAGAGGTCTGCGGCCGGATGTCAAGATCGTTACGGGCATCGTCAGCAGCCAAGGCGCCCCACCGTACGACCTGTCGGTCCTGGAGCGGCTTGTCGGGACACAGCCGGTGTACGTAACGTCGAAACAACGCGGCTACTGCCCGCCATTCGTGCTGGAGAAGTACGAGCTGGCCCAAGCCGGCGTCCTCTGGCGAGTCGTCAAGCAGGCGCCGTCGGCTGGGCGCGAGCGACAGCGGCTTTGACTGGGTTCTTATGCATACCAGGATCGAGGCGGACAACCCGTATGGATGGGATCGCTACGGCTTTGCGTGGCAGCACGTGCCTGCGGATGGCGCGGCCCATCTGGACTATGGGTGCGGCGACGGCCGGTTCCTTGTCGGGCTCGGGAAAAAGGGAATCGGCCGGCTTGTCGGTGTGGATGTCAGCCGGGAAGCTGTCCGCTTGGCGAAGACCACGTGCGGTGATATGGAGGTCGTGCATATCGACGGACAGGCCACTGTGCCTTTTGCCGACAGCGAGTTCTCGTCGATCAGCCTGCTGGATGTCCTGGAGCACGTGGAGGAGCCCGACACCTTGCTCGCGGAGCTGCGTCGCGTGTTACAGGAGGAAGGGACCCTCCTCGTCACGGTGCCCGGGCGACATGTATTCTCGGCGCTCGATATGGGTAATCTGAAGTTTCGCTTCCCCCGGCTGCACCGGTGGTTCTATTGCCGCCGGCACTCCCGCGAGCAATACGAGCGCCGGTACGTGGCGAATCCGGACGGCTTAGTCGGCGACGTGTCCGCGAGGAAGCGCTGGCACGAGCACTTCTCCCGCCGCAAGCTGGAGAGCGTGCTGAATCGTAACGGTTTTTCCGTGGTGGAGTTCGACGGCGCCGGATTGTTCCTGCGGATTCTCAAGGGCGCGGAGCTGACCGTCGGGCGGCTCGGGCCGCTGCGAGCCATCGTTCGACGCGCCATCGCATGGGACGCCCGCCGGTTCGAATCGGCGAACCTGTTCTGTATCGCAAGGAAGCGCGCTGCGTACGCGAAGGATTCACAGTAGCACGATATGGCCAAGACAGTCACGACTTCACGGGCGCTGGTTCGCAACACGCTCTTCAATCTCCTGATGCTGATGAGCAACGCGATCATCGGCTTCCTGCTGATCGGGTTCTTTCTCGGCCGGCTTGGGCAGGCTCGTTACGGCGTGTGGGTTCTGATCGGCGATCTGTTCCGGTATCGGATGCTACTGGGCCTGGGCCTCAACAGCGCGATCAACCGCAGAATCCCCATGTACGTCGCCAGGGATGACGAGGAGGGCATTCGCAAGGTCGTGAGCACGGCCCTGTTCTTCTTCTCGATCATCGCCGTGGTGCTGGTGCTCCTGAGTGTCCTGTTCGCCGTGAAGATCGGCGATTGGTTCGCCATCGAGCCGGAGCTGGTCAGGACGGCGAGCGTGCTCACGCTCGTCGTCGGCATCGGCTTTGCGGCTTCAACCCCGCTGCAATTGACGACGGCCGTGCTCAGCGGACTGCAGCGATACGACATGGTCAGCATCACGACCGTCGTGGTCCTGACGGTCAGAACCGTGCTGACGATCGTCCTGCTGCTTCGCGGCTACGGCCTCGTGACCCTGGGGCTCATCTACGGGATCAGCGAGATCGTCGCCCGCGGCGTGCAGCACGTCCTCGCTCGGAAATTGCTGCCCGCCGGCTATATCTCGTGGCGTAACGTGGATGGCGTGCTGCTGAAGGAGATGCTCTTCTACGGCATGAACACGTTCCTGTACGCGATGGGGGCCCTGATCATCTACCGGGCCAGTGCGACGATCACCGGCATCTTCCTGGGGACGTCCCAGGTGGCCCAGTTGTACGCGGCGGCGGCGGGCCTGCTGCTGCTGTCCGAGTTCGTGCAGGCGTTCACGGCGGCGATCAAGCCGGCCGTCAGCGACCTTGATGCCCGGGACGACCAGTCGCGGGTCAAGCAGATCGCCTTTCTGACGCAGAAGTACAGTCTGCTGATCCTGGTCCCAGCCGCCTGCTTCCTGATCGTCATGGGCCGGGAGTTCCTGACGGTCTGGGTCGGCGCGAAGTTCAACGACCCGGCGATCATACAATCCATGGCAACCGTGCTGGCCATCCTGACGGCGGGCTACTGCCTCATCCTCAGCCAGCACAGCAACTTCCTGGTCCTGGCCGGCCGCGGCGAGCACAAGGTCTTCGGAATCCTGACGGCCGTGGAAGCGGTCCTGTGCGTCTCGGGTGCCGTCGTTTCGGTGAAGGTGCTCGGCTGGGGGCTCGAGGGCATCGCCTGGAGCAACTTCGTGCCGATGGCCCTCGTCGCGGGTCTCATTCTGCCGATCTACTTCAATCGCAAGATGAAGATTTCCGCCTGGGACAGCATCCGGCACGTGTGGTGGCCGGCGGTCCTGGGCTGTATCCCGAGCGTGGCGATCATGATTTCGTGGAAGTACCTGTCGCCGCCGGATTCGTGGCGTGAGATCTTCGCCGTCGTCGCCGTCACTGGTGCGGCAACGGCGATCTCCGGTTGGCTTTTGAGCCTCGACGCAACGGAGCGACAACGCCTGCTTCACGTCTTGCATCGCGGCCGGAGCATACCCATTGTGGAGAGCACCCAGGTCCCGCCGGTGCAGTGAATCATGCCAGCCAGAACATGAATTCTTCGAAGCACATGCACCCGTCTTCACGCCGTTCACCAGCTCATGACTGATGCGTTGCACATCCTGATTGCCGATTATGTTCCGATTGCGAACAAGGGGGAGGAGGCCATCGTTCGTGGGATCGAGGATATGCTCTGCGACGGCCGGCCCGTTGCGCTGGGCTTGTTCGACAACGTTGAGGCGGTGACGCAGCATGGCAATATCACCATCTTCCCGAGGCAGTGGATATTCCGTTTCGAGGGCAACTCCCGGCTGTCCGGGCGGGGGCGGATCGTGAAGCAGGCGGCCATCGCCGCACAGCTTCAACTTGGCATCTACGGACGGCTGACGAACCTGACGGCCGCCGGGGCCGGGCAGTACCAGCCGCTACGGGAGTTCTTTGAGCGGGCCGAGTACATCCTCACAGGTCACGACGGCGTCTTCTGCATCGAATCGTGCGGGATTATTCATCTGGCGAAGCGGCACGGCAAGAGGTCGGGCATCCTCGGGGCCAGCACGGGGATTGCCGGCGGGCGGTTCTACAAGGCAGCGCTGTACCGCCGGACGATGGAGGCGAGCGACTTCTGCGTGTTCCGCGAGAAGCACTCGCGTGACAGCATGGCGCAGGTCTGCTGCGACCCGGCCAAGCTCGTGGTCGGTCCCGACCCGGCGTTTGCGATGCGGCCGGCCGAGCCGAAAGTGGCCCGCGAGGTCCTGGAATCGCACGAGCTCTATCGCCGGGCTCGACAAGACGGCAGGCCGGTCGTCGCCGTGACGGCCCTGGAAAAGGGCAGAGTCTACGCCGGCTTTCGGCCCGATCTGCACGGGCAGGCGAAGCAGCAGGCCCACGCCAAATACCTCGCTGCAATCCTCGACCCGCTCATCGAGAGGGACCGCGCATTCCTCCTGTTCCTGCCCCACTCGCTGGAGCAGGACGGCAGCGATGTCGTCGCCGCCCGGCACGTGATTGAGCAGATGAAAGCCGGGCCGGCCGATTCGCTGATCCTGGAGCGAGACTGCGGGCCGCGACTGCTCAAGGGCATGATCGGCCAGTGCGACTTCCTGGTCGGCGAGCGGACGCATTCGCTGATCGGCAGCGTCTCGGTGGGCACGCCCTTCGTCGCGTTGACGAACCGGCAGGATACGAGAACGCATGGAATCATCGGCGATATGTGCCGGTGCGATGACTATATCATCGACGTGGACGCCGTAGGCGAGGAAAACGCCGCGACCAAAGTCCTCGAAATCTTCAGCGCCCGCGCCTCGATGCGGCAATCCCTGGAACGAATCCGGGAGGAGCTGGCCAGGCAGATCGAGACGATCGCGCGTCTTGTCAAAGGATCATAGGGGAAGGCATCCTGCGTTGTGAAAGACAAGCCGTTGACAATCCAGTGGGTCGTCAAGCGCAAGCTGTGTACGGGTTGTGGCGTGTGCGTGGCGGTTTGCCCTCGTGACGCGCTCGACATGACGACCGACGAGTCCGGGGGCTGCTTCCAGCCGCAGGTGCGCGAGGAGGACTGCCGGCCATGCGGGTTGTGCTACGGGGCCTGTCCCGGCCATGGCGTCGATTTCGATGGACTGAGCGAGAAGCTCTTCGGCGATATTCCGCAGGATCTCGCGCTAGGCCGGTATCTCGCCTGCTACGTCGGCCACGCCTGTGACGGGAGCATTCGGTACGACAGCGCCTCGGGCGGCCTGGTGACAACCCTGCTGATCTTTGCGCTGGAGCATCATCTGATCGACGGCGCGCTGGTGACGCGGATGCGAAGCGACAGTCCGCTGGCGCCCGAGACATTCATCGCCAGGACAAGGCAGGAGGTCCTGTCGGCGGCCGGCTCGAAGTATTGCCCGGTGACGATCGGCGCTGCGCTGCGAGAGATCCTCGCTTCGAAGGGCCGGTTCGCCGTCGTAGGGCTTCCGTGCCACATCCAGGGCATTCGCAAGGCCGAGCAGCAGATCGCGGAGTTGTCGGGGCGAATCCGGTACCGGATCAGCATTGCATGCAGCTTCAACTACAGTTTTCATGGGACCCGGCGTTTCATCGAGAGCCTCGGCATCCCGCCGGAGGAGGTGCAGGAATTGCAGTATCGCGGCCGAGGCTGGCCCGGCAGCATGCTGCTGCGCGTGAAGGACGGGACCGAGACCACGGTCCCGCTGGCGGAGTACTACCGGAGGCTCGGGCCGTTCTCCCTGTGGCGCTGCCTGTTGTGCAGTGACATGCTGGGCGAGTTGAGCGACCTGTCCTGCGGCGACGCGTGGCTTCCCGAGCTGGTCCGGACCGACAAGGCGGGCAGCTCGTTCGTCATCTCGCGGACGCCCGAGGCGGAGGAGCTGCTCGAAGCGGCGGCGGCAACCGAGACGGTCGAGTTATCGGAGCTTGGTGTGCAGCCGCTGCTGGCCTCGCAGAGCCGGGCACTGTTCAAGAAGAGGAAGCTCAAGGCCCGGATGCTGCTGGCGCGATTGTGGGGGCGGCGCGTGCCGGGGTATCAGCAGAAGCTGATGGACCCGATTGCGAGCGACTACGTGAACATGATCAAGCTATTCATCGCGAGGTATATGCTCTCAGGCAACCACCGCGTCCTGCGCGGGCTCTTGAGCGCGGCTCGGCGATTGAAACGGCGAAAGCGCAAAGAGAACGTCGAGCGTGAGGCGGTCCCAGGCAGGAATGACACGCCCCGGCCGTGATTCATCCGATACGCATTGCAGAAGCCGTGCCTCGGCGCGAACAGGTAACGGCGGGGGCGCAGCCGGCCGATATCCGTACAGATGGACACTGCCTACGCCAATGAGATAGATGCAGACGGACTGCTCGAAGAGACGGAGGAGCGAACGTCCGATATCCAGTTGCCGCCGGCGATGAGTTTCCTGCTGCTGGCGAGTTGGCTGGTCATCTGCGCCGTCGGCTTCGGGGTCCTCCTTCTGGCGAGGAACGTCCTTGCGGGTGTCGCGATCATCGCCGTGCCCACCTTCGTCGGCATGGTGCTCAAGCCGACGTTTGCCCTGTGCCTGCTGATGATGGTGCTGCCGACGGGGGCGGGCGTGGGATATGGGCAAGTATTCAGTCTCGACCGAGGTGTGGGCGTGGCCGTGGCGGCCAGCTTCTTCCTCAATGTGCTGCTGACCCGTCCAGGCCTGCGGATTCAGCATAAGGCCCTGTGGGCAGCCGCGATCCTGTGCGTGTGGATCGGCGGCGTGTCCCTGACCCAGCCGTACCTTGCCCAGGAGGTGGTCCGGGCCTTCACGCAGTTCCAGCTCCTTGTGCTGGTCCTCATCGTGTACTGGATCCTCGAGACGAACTACGAGAGCACGTTCCGCTGGGCGCTGCGCAGCTACGTTCTCGGCATGCTCGGCACCATCGTCCTGGCCATCAAGACCGGGGCGGCGATTCGCGCCGTTCAGGAGACGCGGGACGTGCGGTTCTCCGCCACGCTGGGCCACGCGATCGACGCGAACATGCTCGCCGCCCTGACGGCCCTCGCGTTCCTGTCGGCGATCTACCTGTTGGCTCGGGACAGGAGCCTGTTCTGGCGGGCAGTCTATCTCGTGGCGATCCTGTTCCTGCCGGTGATGATGATTCGGATCGGCTCTCGCGGCGGGCTGGTGGCGCTGGCGTTCACGATGCTGTCGCCGCTGTTGTTCGTGCGGCAGGTGCTGCGCCGGCCGGCACTGGCGGCGCTGCTGCTGCTGGCGATCGTGGTGGCCTCGGCCTCGGCCGGATTGTTGATCCAGCAGCAGGGTCTGGCAAGCTCGGTCGTCGAGCGCCTCACGAGTCTTGAGCGGGCCCAGGAGGCGATTGAGTTTCTAATGACGGCGGTGAGAAACGCCTGGAACGCCGCGCTGCTCTGGCCGGCGGGCACAGGTTACTATAGCTGGTTCGAGCGGACCGGCAGCCAGATCTGGCCCCACAACGATTTCTTCTTCTCGCTCGGCGTCTATGGGATTCCGGGGGCCATCCTGTTCACCGCCTTCGTGATCCTGCTGATGGCGACCGTCAAGCGGACGCCTCTGACCCTGGAAAAGCTCTACGCCCGGGCCGTGCTCACGTTCCTGCTGGTCATGGGGCTCAACATCAAGCAGCTCTCGGCGAAGTACTACTGGGCCTTCCTGGCTTTTGTCCTGGCCGCTGAGCGCTTAGGCTGGTGGCGCACTGAGGCCGCCGGCCAGGAGGCGGAAGGAGCCGATGAGGAAGCTCCGGATACTGGCGATTAGCCATATGTTCCCGACGGCGAGCTCGGGGCAGTATGGCATCTTCCTCTGCCGCGAGGCGCGGGACCTGGGCAAGTACGGCGTCGATCTCTCGTTCCTCGTTCCTCGTCCGTGGGCACCGTGGCCACTGCACCGAATTCGGCGCTGGCGAACCTACGGGCCAGCGAATCCGCTGGCCCCGCCCGGCGGATTGCAGGCCCACGCTGTACCGTACCTGAGGCCGCCGGGCTTCGGCTTTCGCCGATTCGAAGGGCGATTCATGGCCCGTGCTCTGCTGCCTGCGGCCCGCCGATGGCATGAGGAACATCGCTTCGACCTCGTGCTGGGCGTCTCCATGCTGCCCGACGCCGAGGCGGCTGCGACGATTGGCACCGAGCTCGGATTGCCCGTCGCCAGCCTGGCGGTGGGCAGCGACGTCATGTTGTACCCGGACCGGATGCCGGTCCTGTGGCGGCGGCTCTGCGATACGCTTGAACGAGTCGATCTGCCCGTGGGTGTCAGCCAATCGATCTGCCGGCGCCTGGTCGAGACTGGCAAGTGCCGGCGCGAGCCGCTGTGCATCTACCTGGGCCGGGACACGAAGGACTTCTCGCCGCCCGCGGACAAGAGTCAGGTTCGCGCGCAGCTCGGCTGGCCGGCGGACAGCGTCGTGGCGATCTACGTCGGCGGACTCGTTCAGACCAAAGGCATAGAGGAACTCGCGGCGGCCGCAGAGCCGCTGCTCAGGAAACACAGCCGTTTCCAGCTCGTCTGCGTTGGCGACGGGCCCGTGCGGGACGAATTGCTGTCGTTGCGGGATCGCGTGGGGCGCGACGGCGCTGTGATCCTGCCCGGCCGTGTCACGCCGCAGCAGGTCCCGCTCTTCCTGCGGGGGTCCGACTTCTTCGTGTTGCCCTCCTACAGTGAGGGGATGCCGCAGGCGGTATTGGAGGCGATGAACTGCGGCCTGGCTGTCGTCGCGACGGGAGTGGGCGGCGTCCCGGAGGCCGTGGTCGATGGCCACACCGGATTGCTTGTCGAGGCGAAGAACGTCGCGCAACTTCAGGCGGCGATGGAGCGGATGATCGTTGATGAGGAATTGCGACGGGCCGCCGGAAAGAGCGGATTGTCGCGGGCCTGCGAAGTCTTCGACTCCGAGCGCAACGCCCGCACGTTCGCCGAGGCGCTATGGTCGCTCGTGAAGCCACGGGTCCCTTTCGAGGAAGTGATCGAGGTTGCGAATGAATGATGCACCCAGGCAACGTCCTGGCAAGGTCTGCATTCTGACCTCGGTCCACATGCCCTTCGACGGGCGGGTCTTCCACAGGGAGGCCCGAAGCTTGGCGAAGGCGGGCTACGATGTCACGCTGATCGCGCGGCACGACAAGGAGGAAGTCGTGAGTGGGGTGCGCGTGCTGCCGCTGCCGGGTGCGAAGAACCGCCTCCAGCGAGTCACGCGGGTGATGCGGCGGCTGTACCGGCTGGCCGTGCGCGAGAACGCCGACGTCTATCATTTCCACGACCCGGAGCTGATGGTCGTCGGGTTGCTGCTGAAGCTTCGCGGCAAGAAGGTGATCTGGGACGCGCACGAGCACTACCCCAACAGCATCCTCGACAAGTACTACCTCTCGAAGCCCCTGCGCCGGCTGATCAGCCGGTCGTTCGACCTGTTCGAGCGGGGCGTGGTCCGCTTCTTCGATTACGTCATTTACACGACCCCGCTGGTCGGCGCGCGGTACGCGGCGATGAGGGTCCGCGCGGGCCGGGTGGAGAACTACCCGATCATCGAGCTGTCCGAGGCCCTGCCGCGACAGCCGCAGGAGAAGATCATCTACTTAGGCGGCATGTCGAAAATCCGTGGGCTGCTCGAAGTGGTTGAGGCCTTCGCCGAGGTCATGAAGAAGCATCCCCGCTGGAAACTGTGCCTCGTCGGCTCATTCAGCCCGGCCTCATTCGAGGGCGAGGTCAGGGACCGTGTGAAACAATCAGGCGTGGAGGCGAACGTTGAGTTCATCCCGTGGGTGCCGTATGATGAGAAGGAGAAGCTCTCGTCGCAGGCCTCTATGGGCGTGATCACGTACCTGCCGTACTCGAACAATACGAGCTGCCTGCCGAACAAGCTGTTCGACTACATGCTGGTGAGCTTGCCGGTGATCGCGTCGAACTTCCCGCTGTACCGGGAAGTGGTGGAGGGGAGCCATTGCGGGCTCATCGTCGATCCGTCGAAGCCGCTGGAGATCGCCCGGGCGATGGAGTACCTGATCGAGCATACGGACGAGGCGCGGCGGATGGGCGAAAACGGCCGCCGGGCCGTGCTGGAGAAATGCAACTGGGAAAGAGAAAGTGAAACGCTCCTGGGGATCTATGATGCGGTCCTCGGGAAAAACGGAGGTCATTGATGCCAAGGATATTCCTGATTGTGGGCGCCCGGCCGAACTTCATGAAGATGGCCCCGCTGTACTTTGCGCTGGCCGGGACCCGGAATCTCATGCCGACCATCGTGCATACGGGCCAGCACTACGATTACGCCATGTCGCAGGCGTTCTTCGAGGACCTGGAGCTGCCGGAGCCGCACCATTTCCTGGGAACCAGCTCCGGCTCCCATGCCGAGCAGACCGCCCGGATCATGGTCGAGTTCGAGAAGGTCCTCCTGGGCGACCATGCCGATCTGGTGGTCGTCTTCGGGGACGTCAACTCGACGCTGGCGTGCAGCCTGACGGCCAAGAAGCTGCTGGTGCCCGTGGCGCACGTGGAGGCGGGCCTGCGCAGCCGCGATGAGACCATGCCCGAGGAGATCAACCGGCGGGTGACAGACACGATCTCAGACCTGCTGTTCACGCCCTCGCGCGACGGGGACGCGAACCTGCTCGCGGAGGGCGTGCGGAAGAATAGGATTCATCGAGTCGGCAATATCATGATCGATTCGCTCGTGACGATCCTGGACCGGATCAGCCGGGAGCAGGAGCTCGAAATCCTGCGGCGGTGGAACCTGCGCCAGGGTGAGTACGTGCTGGTGACTTTGCACCGGCCCTCGAACGTGGACGAGCCGCACAGCCTGCGGCGAGTCCTGGAGTACCTCAACAGGCTGTCCGAGTCGGCGCCGGTGGTCTTTCCGATGCACCCGAGGACGAAGAAGAACATCGAAGCGTTCGGCATCGACATTCCGTTTGGGCCCGCCTTTCAGATCGTCGATCCGGTCCGGTACAGGGAATTCATCACGCTGGAGAAGAACGCCCGGTTCATCCTGACGGATTCCGGGGGCATCCAGGAGGAGACGACGTTTCTGGGATTGCCCTGCTTGACGCTGCGTCCGAACACGGAGCGGCCGATCACGATCACCGAGGGTACGAACGAGCTGGCGGACCTGGATACCGTGGAGGAGAAGTCGCGGCGGGTCCTGGCCGGCGACTGGAAGCCGGGCAAGGCCCCCGATCTCTGGGACGGCAGGACCGCCGCGCGGATCGTCAAGGTCCTCGCCGAATACACCCGAGGCGACGGCATTCACCTGGACTGAGAACATCTCTACTTCCTGGGTCTTCTTCTGGCCCCGTGGCGGCGGCAAACGCGGCGTGCCGATGCCACCCGGAGGCCAGAGATTTACGCCTTGAATACCTGCGGATGGTTTCGCGTCAAGGGAAGATCCAGGGCCAACCGTTATCGGCGATCAAGCGGGCGGCCCATGCCTCCAGGCAGGTCTGGGCGTTGAGCATGGATTTGTTCTGGGCGCCGGGGGGCAGGTTCCGACCGCCGGCGGTCAGGTCGTAGGCCACGTCGAGGAACAGGACCCTGAGGCCGTCGTCGTGTGCGGCGAGCCGATGCCAGCCGAACCAGACATTGCCGCCCCGTCCGCTCGACAATCCGTTGATTTCCCCGTCGCTGCCGTCGACGTAGTTGTTGAAATGGAACGGCCCTTTCCCGGGGGCCCAGATCTGGCCGCGGAGCGTATTGACCAGGCCGTCGATGACGTCCGGGCCGACGAAGCCTTCGGAGTAGGCCTTGGCGGCGAGCCAGGCGGTGCGATTCGCATGGGAAGTGTCCGCCGGCTCATACCATCGAACCGGGTCGTCGTTCGGGATGCAAAACCAGGTCTGTCCATCCGGCGTCGTACGAGCGAACAGGCCCCAGTTGGCCGGGACGAGGGCGGGCATCTCGTCCTGGTAGGGGGCAGGCTGGTTCGCATCGTATCGCGGCGTGAGGTACATCTCGATCAGCCGGTTGGCCCATTGGTTGTAGGCGTAGTCGCTGCGTCCCAGGCGATACAGGTCCAGGCAGATGCAGGCAAAGTGCTCGCGGACGTCGCGGGCTGCGTTGAGGATGACGAAAAGGTACATGGCGGAGTCGGGACCGATCCTCATGTCCCAGGCTGTGATGCTGGGCTTGTAGTAGAGCCACTTCTCGACGACCTGGCGTTCCACGAAATCGGCGATCGGCTCCCACTGCGGGCGATGGACCTGCTGCAGGATGCGGGCGACGTTGAGGAAGCCCGCACAGCCCTGGAAGTCACAGAGCTGGCTATGGCCGCCCGTCTGGGCCTGAACGGATTCGAGATAGAAGCAGGGCCAGTCGCCCCGGGACTCGCCGTGCCAGAGCAACGGCCGACGCCCGTTGGTGGCCGCCTGGATGGCCTGCAACGTGAGGTCCGTGGCCAAATCAAGATAGGTGTCCTTGCCGGTGGCCCGCCACATGTCCGTGAGGGCCTGCAGCTCCTGCCGGAGGTAGTAGACCGTCATGCCGTCGGAGAGATCCCGGTTCTGATGATCCATCAGATGGGTCCCGTAATCGTTGCCGAAGGCCAGGAGGAGGCGCTCGTACAGCAGGGGCAGGTTCTCCTCGGCTGAGGGGGGCAGATCGGAATTCAGATTGGGCAGCACGACCTCGCAGGTTTTCGGACCGCCTTGGGCCGAGACAGGGACGCCGAATGCTGTTATGACCAGTCCGAAAAGAGGAAGGGCAAGGCGCGGCAGAAAAGACAACCATCTTGTCATACGGAAACCATCCCCCGGGTTGTACATCAATACTGGACAACATTATACCACGAGCCGCCTGGACAGGCAAGCACTTTTCACCGCCGGGGCCGGCCGGTGGGGCGTTTGTTATGCCGGATGTCTCGACTACGCTTCGCTCGACGTGAAAAAGGGAACGGCTGCCAGGAGAATCAGTCGCACACCGTTGTAATGGACGTACAAAATGCGAGTATTCTACATCCACCAGTATTTCGCTTCCCGCAAGGGCGGGACCGGGACACGGTCGTACGAGTTCGGCCGGCACCTTGTGGCCAACGGTCATGACGTGACGATGCTGACCTCGGGGCTGGCCAACAGCGAGTTCCCCGTCTGCCGGGGCGAGCCCTGCTGCGAACATGAGATCGACGGCATTCGCGTGCTCTCGGTCCGCGGCGGCTACAACAACCCGAACCTGGGCACGGGCTTAGGCGGCTGGCGGCGCATGCTCAAGTTCTACGAGTTTGCGCGTGCGGCGTCCCGGGCGGGCAGGGGATTGCCTCGCCCGGACATCATCTTCGCCACGCACACGCCCCTGCACGTCGGACTGGCCGGAGCGGCCTTGAGCGACTACTTCGATGTCCCCTTCGTCTTCGAGGTGCGCGACCTCTGGCCCGAGGCGCTGGTCAACGTGGGGGCCCTGGGCAATCCGCTCGCGATCTGGTGGCTGCGGCGAATGGCCTGTACGATCTACCGCAAGGCGGACCACATCGTCGCTCTGTCCCCCGGCATGAAGGAGGGCATCGTGCGGACGGGCGTCCCCGCGGAGAAGGTGACGATGATTCCGAACGCCAGCGACCTGGACCTGTTCCATCCGGACCTCGACGGCGGCGCATCGCGCGAGCGGCTCGGCCTGGGCAAGCGGTTTGCCGGCATCTACTTCGGCGCGATGGGCATGGCCAACGGTCTTGACTACATCATCGAGGCAGCTCACATCCTGGCCGGGCGAGGCAAGGATCACATTGTCTTCGTCCTGCAAGGCAGCGGGGGAAAGCGGGCGGAGCTTGAATCCCTGGCGCGCAACTACGGCCTCACGAACGTGGTGTTCAATGACCTCGTGGCGGACAAGGAGGAGGTCGCCCGGATCGTGGCCGGCTGCGACGTGTGTCTGACGATCTACCGGGCGGCCAGGGAACACACGTGGTCGCCGAACAAGCTGTTCGACTCGCTGGCGGCGGGCAAGCCCGTGCTTATCAACGTGCCGGGCTGGCTGGGCGAGGCGGTCGAGCAGAACCGTTGCGGCCGGTCGCTGGACCCGTACCGGCCGGAGGCGCTGGCCGACGCCATGCAGGAGCTGGCGGACCGGCCGGAGCTGTGCCGCCAAATGGGCAAGAACGCCCGCGCCCTGGCCCAGCGCGAGTTCGACCGCCACATCCTGGCGCAGCGCCTCGAACGTGTCCTCACGGATGCCATCGCCCGCTGGGGGTTTGCCCATTCGCCATCGGCAAAACCTTCGGCCTTGCCGTTACCGCCCGGCGCTCGTGATGAGCCATGAGGAACGCATGGGTTGCCCACAGGGAGCTTGGCGGGTATAGTGGTGCGGGTCCGCACCCATGAACTTTAGGAGGCAATATGGAAGTACCTCTGCTGGACCTGAAGGGCCAGTACGCAACGATTCGGGATCAGGTGATGGCGGCCGTCGCCGAGGTGCTGGAGTCCCAGCAATGCATCGGCGGGCCGAAGGTGCAGGAGCTGGAAAAGCAGGTCGCGGCCGTCAGCGACTGCAAGTATGCCGTGGGCGTGTCGAGCGGCACCGATGCGATCCTGAACTGCCTGATGAGCTTGGAGATCGGCCCGGGGGACGAGGTCATCACGACACCGTTCACGTTCTTCGCCACCGTCGGCTGCATAGCGCGTGTGGGGGCCAGGCCGGTCCTGATCGATATCGATCCGCGGACGTACAACATCAACCCAGACCTGATTGAGGCCGCGGTGACAAAACGCACGCGGGCGATCATGCCGGTGCACCTGTTCGGCCAGATGGCGGACATGGACCCGATCGTGGAGGTGGCCCGCAGGCACGATTTGGCGGTCATTGAAGACGCGGCCCAATCCATCACGAGCACATACAAGGGCAAAAAGGCCGGCAGCATCGGCACGGTAGGGTGCTTCAGCTTCTTCCCCAGCAAGAACCTCGGCGGCATCGGCGACGGCGGCATGGTCGCCACCAACGACGAGGCCCTGTTCAAACGGCTGATGATGATGCGCAACCACGGCTCGGAGCCGAAGTACTACCACAAGTACGTCGGCGGCAACTTCCGGCTCGATCCGGTCCAGGCGGCAGCCCTGCTGGTGAAGCTGCCGCACCTGGACGACTGGTCCGAGGCCCGCCGGCGCAACGCCGCCTACTACAATGGCAAGTTCGCGGGCACCATCGTCCAGACGCCCTGGATCAGCCCCGACTGCAAAACAATCTACAACCAGTACTGCATCCGCGTGCCGCGGCGCGACGACCTTGTGGCGCACCTCAAGGCCAACAAGATCGGCTGCGAGATCTATTACCCGCTCCCGGCCCACCTGCAGGAGTGCTTCGCCTACCTTCGCTACAAGCGGGGCGACTTCCCCGAATCCGAGCGGGCCGCCGACGAGATTATGGCGCTGCCGATCTATCCCGAGCTGACCCGCCCGATGCAGGACGCCGTCGTCGAGCAGGTCCTCGCGTTTCTGAAGTAAATCATCCTGCGGCGACCCTTGTCACCCCGAGCGAAGTCGAGCGGTCTGGGCACGAATGAGAGGTGCGACATCCTCGCTGCCAGATGTCTCGGCTTCGCTCCGCTCGACAGGACAAGTTGCGAACGGTCCAGTTGGAGAGGATGTCAGGCGCACAGAATGTCCGAGGCGAGCGGCAAGGTCATCTGGATCATCAATCACTACGCGGGCAGCCGGGTCCATGGGATGGAGTACCGGCACTACTACCTCGCGCAGCAGTTCCAGCGGATGGGCCTGAGGCCAGCGATCATCTGTGCCTCGTATCACCATCTGCTGACGAAACTGCCCGAGGAAAGGCACGCGATGGTGGACGGCGTGCCGTACGTCTGGATCAAGACGTGCCGGTACCAGCAGAACGACTTCAAGCGCGTCGTGAACATGGTCGAGTTCTCGTCGCGCCTGGCCCTGAAGAGCCTGGGACCACTGCCCCGGCCGGACGTGGTCATCGCGTCGTCGCCCCATCCGTTCGTGGCCGTCAACGGACTGCGATTGGCGAGAAAGCATGGCGCAAAATTCGTCTTCGAGGTGCGGGACCTGTGGCCGCTGACCCTCCTGGAGTTGGGCGGCCACTCGCCGCGACATCCGTTCGTCCGCGCGATGGCCTGGGCTGAGAGGCTCGGTTATGAGCGATGCGATGCCGCCGTCTCGCTGCTCGGCGGGGCGAAGGAGTATATGGCCGCGCACGGGCTCGACGAGCGCAAGTTCGTCCACATCCCCAACGGCATCGACCCGCAGATCTCGCAGACCGTCGAGGAGCTGCCAGAGGAGCACAGCCAGGTCATACAGCGCCTGAAAAAGGATGGCAGACTGATCGTCCTCTACAGCGGCAACCACGGGGCGGCCAACGCGCTGGGCAATCTCATCGGCGCGGCCGCGCTTTTGAAGGATGAGCCGCGGGTGCACTTCCTGCTGGTCGGCCAGGGACCGGAGAAGGAGCCGCTGCAGCAACGGGCGCAGGCAGGCGGATTGCAGAATGTCACGTTCCTGCGGGCGGTGGCGCGGTCGCAGGTGCCGGCGCTGACGCGAGCGGCGGATATCGGCTACGTCGGTCTGCAGAGAAGAGAGCTGTTCAAGTACGGCGTCAGTCCGAACAAGCTCTACGAGTACATGTCGGCGGCGCTGCCGATCGTCTTCGCCATCGACACGGTCCATGACGAGGTGACCGAGGCTCAGTGCGGCTTCTCCATTCCCGCTGAGGACCCGCCGGCCCTGGCCGCCGTCCTGCGCCAGGTCGTTCAAACACCCAAGAATGAGCTTCAGGCAATGGGCGAGCGGGCGAGACAATACGTGCAGCGCACCCACACATACGAGGTGCTCGCGCAGCAGTACGCGCGCCTCTTTTAGAGCATCCATGTACGAGCTTCTCAAGAGAATATTCGATTTCCTGATTGCCGGCGTGTTGCTGGTGGTTCTCTGGCCGCTGCTGCTGGTCGTGGCTGTTGCGATTCGGCTGGGCAGCCGGGGGCCGGCGATCTTTCGGCAGGAGCGGGCGGGCAGGGACGGCGCAGAGTTCACGCTCTGCAAGTTCCGAACGATGCGGCTCGACGCCGATCCGTTCGGGCCGAGTCCGAAGTCCGGCGACGACCCGCGGCTGACGCGACTCGGCAGGTTCCTGCGGGAGCACTCATTGGATGAGATGCCGCAGTTGTTGAACATCGTCAGAGGCGACATGAGTCTCGTCGGTCCCAGGCCGTTGTATATGTCGCAGGTCCGGGAGTGGAACGAGCGGCAAAAGAAGCGGCTGCTCGTCAAGCCGGGCCTGACGGGCCTGGCGCAGATTTCCGGCAGGGGAGAGCTGACCCGCGAAGAGAAGCTGGAACTCGATGTCAAATACGTGGAGCAAGCAGGATTCCGGCTGGATTGCGGAATCCTTCTCGCCACGGCTGCCCGCGTGTTCGCGCGCGGCGGGATTTACGAGAAGCGGTACTCGCAGGCCGAGGATACGCGCGGCGATGCAGCCCCCGGCCGGAAAGAGGATTCAGGACAAAGGGACTGACTCGGAGCTCCCGACGGGAGTGCCGCATTTCGGCAATATCTGCCACGGGGTAGTCTATCATGTGGAAACGTGCAATCGCATTTCTGTTCGTGGTGTTCGGCTGTTGTGGATCCGGGTTGGCGCTGGAGCCAACCGAGATCCTCGTAATTGCGAATACCGGCTATCCGGCCTCGACGCGGCTCGCCCGGTACTATTGCGAGAAGCGGGGCGTGCCCGCTGGCCATGTCATCCCGGTGGCGCTGGGTCCGCAGCTTCGCGACTCGATCAGCCGAAGTGATTACGACAAGCGGCTCGCCGGGCCCGTCCGCGCTCTGCTCACGACGCGAAAGGACCTGGAGCACATCAAGTGCCTCGTGACGACCTACGGCGTACCATACAGGGTGGGCCGATGCGAGCCTTCCACCGGAATGGACCGCCAATTGAAACAACTGCGCGAGTTGCTCCAGCAGGAGAAGGACGCCATGGCCCAGTTGGAGGCCACGGGGGCGACCAGCTCGCTGGAGTACCGGCAGCGGCAGATGCGTTCCGCCCAGATTCAGATGGACATGGACCGCATCACTGGCAGGGAGACCGAGGCGTCCGTGGACAGCGAGCTATCGTTGGTGCTCTGTCCGGTGTATGACCTGTATCGCTGGCAGCCGAACCGGTTGCGCAGTCCCGAGCCGCAGCCATTCAAGACCATGATGGTTTCCCGGCTCGACGGGCCCAATTATGGCATCGCCAAGGGACTGATCGACAAGGCCGTCGCCGCCGAGCAGAAACCTCTGGCCGGTGCGGCCTACGTCGATTCGCGGGGACTCTTCGGCAAGGACGCCTACAGTTACTACGACCAATCCATGCGGGACCTGGCCATCCTGACGCGGCTGCGAACGCCCTTGGCCGTGCAGGAGGAGGCGACACAAGCGTTGTTCCCGCCGGACAGTTGTCCCCAGGCGGCCCTCTACTGCGGCTGGTACAGTCTGCAGAAGTACGTCGATGCATTCACATTCGTGGATGGGGCCGTCGGGTTCCATATCGCCAGCTTCGAGGCGGCCAGCCTGCACGACCCGAACAGCACCCAGTGGTGCCCGGCCCTGCTCATGCACGGCATCACCGCCACGCTCGGCCCCGTCAGCGAGCCCTACCTGCACGCCTTTCCCGAGCCCCGGGCCTTCTTCAACGAGCTGTTCGACGGACGCTGTGTCGTCGAAGCCTTCTACCGCACGAATCCGTTCAATTCCTGGCAGATGCTCCTGCTCGGCGATCCCCTGTACCGGCCGTTCAGGAAGCCTTAGCCATCTGCCACGGGAAGCTCTGCTTGCCTCGCGGTTGTCCTCCGCTCGAACGCGCCGGCAATCCCTATCGCGGCGACGGCGCCGAAGATGCCTGCCACGGCCGCGATCATATCCCAGCCCTCGAACGCCTTGCCGGAGAGCATTGTGCTGGCCTTGGTGACCACCACAAGCGCCAGAGGCAGGGACACCGACATAGCAACCCACCGGGGACCCCTTCTCTGCCTACGCGGCGACTGCCGCAGATACCCGATCCACAGCAGCGTAAAGACCGCGTGGGTCATCAGGTGGAACATCGTCATCGTCACCGGCAAAAGGGCCGTGAGGTTGGCCCGGGTGAAGACGGCTAGGGTGTAAATCGTTATCCCGGCGATGATTACTGCCGTCGGCCAGAACGACAGGAAGGTCAGCATGCCCAGCGCCGCCCCGGCCCCGATCAGATCGGCGGCAAAGTCCCTGGGGTCCATCGTGCGGTCGGCCACAAGGTGTTGTAGCCACTCGTCGCAGACCCCATACACGGCCACCACGGCGAGCAGGCACCAGACGGCGGCCCTGCGCCAATGGACTCGCTCCACCGGCTGGATCGCCGACCACAGCAGGAACGTCAGGATCATGTAGGCGAGCAGATGAAGGCTCTTGTCGTACACGTGGGCCCGGCGGACGACCTGTGGCACGGGGATATGGGCCAGCACGAACAGGGTGGGCCAGTACAGCGCCAGTGCCGCCATCACCGCCTTCTGCCGCTGGAGCAAAGCCATCAAGTCTGTCCCCAAAATCCACTGTCCATCAGGTTCCGGGCGATTCTATCAGAGATTCCTGTGTGAGGATAGCATAAGCCGTGAATTGGTGTATAATGATGAGTCGTTATGGCCATTGTATCCTATGGGAGGATAAGAAGATGAAGGGCCGGACTTCTCTCGCCAATCGTGTTGCACGGTGTTCTCAGGGCCTATACGTACCGCTTCTGGTCGTTCTGATGCTTGCGGCGATCTCCTGGGGCCAGCAGGCGCAAACGGGCGTGCGTCGCCGCACGACCGCCCCCCCACGGCTCAAGACCATTCAACTTCCCGAGCCGTCCACCAGCGGCACTATCCCCCTCGAACAGGCGCTGCTCGATCAACAGCGGACCTCTATCCCCTCGGACCAGCGTCTGGAGTTCTCGGCCCTGGGACAGCTTGCCTGGGCGGCGCAGGGCGTGCGGGTGCCTCGCGGCGCTTCCGGCACGGCGACAACGGCTCAGCAGTTGCCCCCGATGCGGGTGTACTTCCTCCTGCCGGATGGTGTGTACTTGTATAACCCGGCCGACCATTCGCTGCAGCAGACCTCCATGGACGATGGGCGTCAGACTATGGCAACGGCCCTTTTGAACCGGCCCGGCGTGCCGATCGGCGGCGCCCAGATCGTCCTGGCGGGGTCATTGCGGGATTTTGCCGTCCAATACGGCGTGCAGGCGCGGACCGCCATGTTGCTGCAGGCGGGACAGACGGCCGCAAGCATTCAACTCCAGGCGGTGGGCCTGGGCCTGACGTACGTCAGCATCGACAATGTGAATCTGAACGGTGTCCGGCGAGTGATCCGGCTGGCGAAGGGCATTGACCCGCTCTATGTTATCTTTCTCGGCTACCCGGGCGGCACGACAAGCGCCACGGCGGCCGGGCAATCGACGGTGATCCAGCCGGGCAGCAGAAAGGTGCTCCTCGTAGTCCCGTCGCAGTCATTCCAGGATCAGGAGCTGTTTGAAACCAAGCGTGCCCTCGAGCTGGCGGGCGTCCCCGTCCAAGTCGCCAGCACGCGGCTGACGAGCATGACGGGCATGCTGGGCGGGACCGCAAGCGCCGACATGCTGCTTGGTCAGGCCAAGGTCAGCGACTACGGCGCGGTGGTCTTCATCGGCGGGGCGGGCGTCGTGGAATACCTCACCAATCCGGCGGCATTGAATCTTGCCCGGCAGGCCGCGGACCTGAGAAAGGTCGTGGCTGCCGTCGGAACGGCTCCAACCATCCTGGCCAATGCCGGCATCCTCAGAGGGGTGCGGGTGACCGGCTACCTCCCGGAACAGGCCAGAATCGTCCAGGGAGGCGCCAACTACACGGGCAACCCGGTGGAGAAGGACGGCTTGATTGTCACCGCCACCAGCGCCCCGGCCGTGCCCCTGTTCGTCCAGGCCATCCTCGAAGGCCTCGGTGAGACACGGTAGGCCCGTTCGGCCGCCCAACCGCCGTTGACGATGCCGCCCACTACAGGCAGCCGCGGAGGTTAGAACATGTGGGGGCCGAGGGCCTTGGGGTGTTCCCTTTGCCCGCAGTCACTTCGGATTGCGTTTCTTCATCACGATCGTCGTGTAGTGATTCGTGATGGGCAGGCGGCGGTCCTTGCCGAACGCCTTCGGCGTGATCCGCACTCCCGGCGGCGACTGCCTCCTCTTGTACTCGTTGCGGTCGATCATCCGGATGACCCGCTCGACCTCCTCGGCCGGCAGGCCCGACTCCACCAGCTCCCGCGCGGACCGATCCTGCTCGACGTAGCCCGTGATGATCCGGTCGAGCAGGTCGTACTCGGGCAGCGAGTCCTGGTCCTTCTGGTTGGGCCGAAGCTCCGCACTGGGGATTCTCTTGATCACATCTTCGGGGATCACCTCCCGGCCGGCCCGCTCGTTGACGTAGGCGGCCAGCTCATAGACCATTGTCTTGGTGACGTCCTTGATGGTGCCGAATCCGCCGGCACTGTCGCCATAGAGCGTGCTGTAGCCGACGGAGACCTCGCTCTTGTTGCCCGTCGTCAGGACCAGCGCGCCGAGCTGATTGCTGAGGGACATGAGGATCATCCCCCGGATTCGGGCCTGGAGGTTCTCATAGGCCAGACCCTTGTCGTTCCATCGCGGCTCGGCCTTGAGCGACTCGTTGAACGGCGTGAGGATCGGCTCGATGGGGATCGTCAGCAGCGGGCAGCCCAGGTTGTCCGCGACGCGCTTGGCGTCGGCGATGGTTTCAGGACGGTTGAACCGTGACGGCATGGTGACACACAGGACATTCTGCGACCCGAGCGCGGCGGCGGCAATGGCGGCGGTCACGGCGGAGTCGATCCCGCCGCTGATGCCCAGCAGCACCTGTTGGAACCCGTTCTTGTGCGTGTAATCCCGGGTCCCCAGCACGAGGGCCTGGTAAACCTCCTCGACCGGCCGCTGCGGTTGCGGGGCACAAAAAGGCAAGCTGGGGACACTTTGAATAGTTGAATCCCGCCCCGGGATTCTACTATGCAAATCCGTGCTCCCCGGCACACTCGCGTCCTTCTCATAGGAGCCATCCGGGGCGGTCTGGCTCATATGAGGTGTCCCCAGCTTGCCTTCTTGTGACTTCCGCCGCAGCGGCTTGACGTGCACGCCGGTTGTGTCGGCCTCGATATCGGCCAGGAGCAGGTCCTCCTCGAAGGCGTTGGCCATGGCGACGATCTTGCCCGCCGAGTCGGCGAGAATGCTTCGGCCGTCGAAGACCAGCTCGTCCTGGCCACCGACGAGGTTGCAGTACGCCACGGCGCCGCCGAAGATCTCTGCACATTCGGCGACGACCCCACACCGGGTGAAGATCTTGTTCATGTGGAAGGGCGAGGCGGAGATGTTGACCATCAGGTCGATTCGGCCGATCCGGTTGCACAAGCCGTGAAGCCACCCCTCGTCCCAGATGTCCTGGCAGATGGTCACCGCCGTGTGTAGACCTCCGACTTCGAACACCACCGGCTCACTGCCCGGCACGAAGTACCGCTGCTCGTCGAACACGCTGTAGTTGGGCAGCAGGCCCTTGTGATAGATGGCGACGATCCGACCCTCCCGGATCACCGCGGCGGCGTTGAACAACGCGCCGTCAGAGCTATCGACGAGGCCAGCCACGACCGTCTTGCTCGGGCAGGCGGCCGCCAACGCATCCAGCGCGGCACGGTTATCCTCGACGAACTGCCTCTTATAGACCAAGTCCTCCGGCGGGTACCCGCAGATCGCCAGCTCGGGAAAGAGCACTAAGTCCGCCCCCGCCGCCCCCGCCTGCGACCACATCCTCTTCATCTTCTCGACATTGCCCGATAGGTCGCCCACCGTGGCATTGAACTGCCCTAACGCGATTCGCACCGCCAAACTCCAATAAGATCAACAACCGCTGCACGAACTCCACGCTGGGGATGAGCACCTCGTGCATCCCTCCATTCTACGCCCACCCCCGCATACGGCAACACCTTTCGCGCCTGCTCTATCTCGGCGTCTGCAACTACCCGCATTGGCTGAATGCGATTCCGGACGACAGACACTGTGCTCTCTCTCGCAGGCCGTGGCAGAGTCATTCCACACCCTCCTCCAATTCCGCAAATTCAGGACAACACGGAATCATCGCTGGCTACCGCAGGATGCGCCACCGCTGCGGAGGCCAGTAGATGTGTGTGACGACGCCGCACACGTACGACGCAGGCACCGCAAATGGGTGATGATCCGGCGCGCCCTCTGCCCAGAAGCGCGAGTCCTCCGAATTGGCGGAGAAATCACCCAGGACGAAGTACTCGTCTGCGGCCAACCTCGCAGGATTGTCGAGTGAGCCCCACATCTTGCGGCCCGCGTAGGACGGTTCAGACACGTACGTGATTCCACGGATCGACTCCGGCGGCGTCAGCTTGCGACCATCCGCCCACGCCGCACCTTGATCGAGGTGAATCTGCTCGCCCGGCAATCCCACGACACGTTTGACATAGAGGGTCGATGGGTCACGCGGGCTTCGAAACACGACGAGGTCCCAGCGTCGTGGCGCGAGATACTTAGCGACAAGAACGCGATCGGGACCAAAGAGACGCAGGCCATAATCCGCACTGCTCGACATATGGAAGTGGCGACAGATCGTGGGCTGTGGACCGTGTGAACCACCTCGTGTCGGATACGGGGGCGCACAGACGATGCTCGGCCCGCCGCATTCCGGACAGAGGCCCCGGTAGTGGCTGCCCAGGAGCGTGGGTGCCATCGCGTTGCCCGGACTGTAGAACGCTTCCACGAGGTACGGTCGCACTACGAACAGACCGAGAGACACCATCGCAATAGATGGAACGAGAGTCGGCAGCCACGCCTGCAACGAACGGACAAAGCGCGACTTGAAGATACGAGCGATAATCAGGCAAGGGAGTAGGACCGCCGCGACGAGCACGGCGAATCCCCCCAGGGCGGCCCTGGAACCGGTGCTTGGCAATAGAACATGTGACAGGATGCGCAGCACCGCTTGAACGACGAATACGAGCATTGTCGCGACGACCAGACGACGTGTCGTGACACCTTCGACCTTCGCCCACCGCAGTCCCAGGCGAAGGAATGCCATCCAGAGAACGAACGATACAATGAGAAGACCGAGAAACAACGCGACGAAGATAATGGTCGACAGCATATCGTGCCCTCTGTTCCTACTCAGTTGCTATCGTTCCTTGTATCTCCCCCGGCCGTGGCGTCCTAACAGCACCTGTACAATGCAGCAGGGATATCGTCAAGGGCAAAAGCCAGTCACGACAAGGGTGGGCATACCCAGAATTCCAGAACACGACACAGGAAGCGTACACGTCAGGCCTGCGGAGACACGCCGCAATGAGCAAAAGAAAAGGGCTGCAACCCGAAGGCTGCAGCCCTTCATAGAGACTGTCTTCGTATCGTCTACGCTGTTCTGCGTCTCAGCCGCCAGCCGGCCGTGCTCAGGCCGATAGCACCGAGAAGCATAGCGCCGGGGACGGGGACTGCTGCAATGCCATCCATCTCGGGGTCGTAATCAGGCCAGCCAGTCACAACATAGGGGGTTCCAACGGTCTTGAAATACTGATAGTTTTGACTGAAATCCCACCGAGTGGCGTACCAGTCTTGTAAGGCTTGGTGGGTGGAGTCCAATCCGTCATGATATATTGCAGTAAGCGTTCCAACGACCCAGTTAGTCAGGTCATTGGATCCCCACATCATGTACTCCAGGTTCTCCATAGGAAGTGGACCGTGGTCGTTGCCCGGAAAAGCCAAGACCGCGTTCACGGGTGTGCTCAGACTCCACTTGATCTCGTTGGTGGAGGACTGCACCCAGTAGTGATCCAAGTTGCTGCCTGCTACTTGTGGGCTTGGAGAGCCTAGCCAATAGGAGGTGCCGTAACCAACCCCATTCATCTGATTGGCATTCAGGAGTGTGCCAACCTCCCCATGTGCGACGGTCCCCGGCGTAACTGTGATCGGACCGATGTAAGTGTTGATTATCTCCGCACTTGCGGTACTGCCCATGACCATTACAACTGAGACTGCAAGAAACCTTACCAGATTCTCTTTCATCGGTACTCCTCCCTATCTTGTTGGTTGATGACGTTAAGCGAAACCACCCTGCCGAACACGTTACTCAAGTTACTCAAGTTACTCAAGTCTTCTGCATAATACCGCCCCATATTCTACCTGTCAAGAAGAATCCGGCGTCCCACAGAGAAAAATTGATGCGTCCGTCACAAGTCCACGGCCACACCATTTTGATGTAACCCTATATATTTCAAGGAATTATGACCATTTCTTGTTTTGACTTGTGGCATGGTTCAGAACAGGGTAACACTTTCAGAGAGCTCCAGGGAATGGATCGACTCATAAGTACAGCATCCAAAATGACTTATGTCTCCTTCTTGGCCCGATGGATTCGAGCGTGTGTTACCCTGGACAGCGGTGACCTGAACCATGCCTGACTTGTCATTTAGGTTGATCTGCCCCTCTTTCTCAGTTCAGTGTCTCTGAGAGGATTCCCCACCTATGAGCAAGCCGTTGTCAGGACGGTCGCGGGATTTTTTCGCGGGAATCCCAAACATCTATTCGGCGTCACCCGGTTCGGAGCGCCAGGAGTCTACGTACGAGCCGGCTCCAGTCACCATAACGAAGTCGCCAGGGCTCAGTCCCCAGGAACGCCGTCCAGATGCAGCAGCTTCGCCAGCCTGCGGCCTCCGGCCAGTCCTCCGTTCCCGGTTGCCAGTTCTCAGCTCGAAATCCGTGTGGATCCGTGTTCATCCGTGTCTGCATTGCCTCTGCGGGCTTGGCGAGAGAACATCTTAGTTGCCTTTCCTGCGGCGTGACATATGATGGGGCACAGCGATCACGGGCAGTTGGCGTGAGTGAATCAGGGGTTCCAATCGCTGTCAGGTGAGGTGACACATGAACGAGCATAGTGATGGGATGGCACGGCGGTCGTTTCTGGCGGGGACGGTGGCCGCGGCGGCGGTGGTCTCCGCGGGCAGGGGGCTTGGGGCCGAGCCGGCGAAAGAGACGAAGGCAAATACCGGCGGGGTCAGTCTGCGGGAGAAGTTCTTCGGGTGCATTGCCGGCTGTCACATCGGCTCGGCGATGGGGGCGCCGGTCGAGGGCTGGCCGTATGACCGGATCGAGAAGGAGTACGGCCTGCTGGATAAGCTGCTGCCGTACTCGCACTACGGCAAGAAGGACTGGGTCCGCGAGCCGGGGACGACCGAGGACGGCGTCGAGCGGCAGAAGCTTATGATCATCGCGATCCTCGAAAAGCAGGACCGGATCAACGCGGAGGACCTGCGCCGCGCGTGGGTGGACCACATGAATCCCAACGCGGCGGGGCTGGTGTCAGAGCCGTTCGAGGGGGCGCTGCTGGCGATGGCGAAAACGCATATCCCGGCCTCCGACATCGGCAAATACTGTGATTACTCCGGCCTGGTCTCGCTGTCGCGCTCGTGTCATCCCATCGGCCTGATCAACGCGGGCGACGTCCGGGGGGCCATCGACGACATTCGCGAGATCGGCCAGCTCTACAACACGGCCAACAGTCGGGGCATCCTCTGGGCCGAGGTCACCGTCACGGCCATCGCCGCCGCCACGAAGAGCGGCGCCACGGTGGATAGTGTGATCGGGGCGGTCTTCGACAACTGCGACAAGGTGGATACGCGGTTCTTCCGGCCGGCGGGCATTCGCGGCGAGATCGAGCGCTCGCTGAAGCTCACCGCTGACTGCACCGACGTTCGCGACATGCGGCGCAAGTTCGACGCGATTTACAGCGGCACGGGGATCGTCTACGCTCACAGCTACGCCAACGAGATCGTCACCAAGGCCGTCTGCGTCCTGCGGATGACCAGGGGCAACACGTGGGAGGCCATGAAGGCCGGCGTGAACATGGGTCGGGATACGGACTGCCTCACCGCCGTCGCCGCCGGCATCTGCGGGGCCCTGTCCGGGGCCGAGTCCATTCCGGCGGAGATCCTCAAACAGGCGGACTACGCCACGTCGCTCAACCCGCACACGAACTCCAAGCGCACGCTGCGTGAGACCTCCGACGGCCTGTACGACGCCTTCAAAGCCCGCCTGGCCCGGATGAAGATGTACGTCAGCGAAATGGACGCCGCGTGATGATCCGTCGTATTCGGTAGGAAATGGCCACAGCCGGTTTACAGATGCAGGTAAATCTGATATCATCCGTCTGTGAGGTGGAAGAACTGGCGGCGAGGTATGTTGGGAAGAAGGCATCATGATATCGTACGACTCCTGGCGACCCAAAGCGGCTGACGCTGACCTGTTGCAGCGATGCAAGAGGGCCATTCGCGCCGTTGTCCCGGATGCCGATGTCATCCTGTATGGATCGAGGGCCAGAGGCGACGCGGCGGTGGATTCGGACTACGATATCCTGGTCCTCGTTGACCGTCCCGCGGACGTGGCGGTGCACGAGCAGTTGATTTCAAGCGTCTCCCCATTGGAGGAGAGCGGGGCCGTGCTGACCTTGACCGTCCACAATCGCGACCTTTGGAACTCCAAACTGTACAGAGCCATGCCGTTTCACGAGAATGTTGACCGAGAGGGAGTAGTCCTGTGACGCCGGCAAGGGCACACGATACGTCGCCAATCTGCCATCGGCTACGGTCGCAACTCTACTTTCAGCCAGGCGGCGCGGTGCTCGTCGAACACGCCAGATATCCAAACCAAGGAGTGGAAGATCCCCTTTCACGTTTCCCTTGCGTTCAGAGCTGCGCGATTTCGGAGAGGCCTTCGATCTGTCGTTCGGTGACCTGGCCGATCTTCTGTTCAAGCTGGTCCTGGAGTGTGGCGGTCTCGCGGCGGAGGGTTTCCTCGAGTCGTTGCTGAAAGTCCGTCCGCATTTTGGCGATTCTGGAGGGCAGCAGGATGGTTTTGACGAGCCAGGCGGGCGCGTTCCAGGAGTCGGCGATCTCCTTGGCCCGGGCGATGCCGTATCGGACGGCGAGGAAGGCCACGACCGCACTGAGGACGGCGCCTGCGATCCAGCCGGCGGGACCTGCGGCCAAAAGGTGTATGCCTCCGCCGCCGAGGATGGCGGCCCCGGCCGTGGTCGCCAGCGCGACGACGAACCACCCCACCGTTTCCATGACCGCGCCGTACAGGTCCGGAGCGGTCGGCTGAATCATCTCCTCCGTAACCGATACGTTCTGCGCTTCCTGGATCGGCTTCTCGCCCACGCCGAGGCCGTAGGACTCGAACCACGCTTTGAGCATCTCGTTGAGCTGGCCCGGCAGCCCTCGCCGAAGGGTCTGCATCCGGTCTTCGATGATCTCCCGGAGCCTGCCCTCATGTGCCTTGACCTCGGCGGCGATGGAGTCCCTCAGGGCTCGCGTCGAGCCCCCTTGCTGCCTGAATTGCTCCAGGGTCGGCCGGATCGCTTTGTCGAAGAGCTCCGACGTGGCATCGGCGGCGATGCCGGCGACGTAGTTGTCGGTCACGCGCTCGACCAGCGGCCGCACGCGCGTCCGACAGAACTCGGGCAGGTCGCTGCGGAGCCTGTCCCTCGTCTCGTCGAATTTCTTCTGCAGCGCGGGCAGGATGGACAGGCCCTGCGCGATGACCGCATACGGCCGGTCGCTTCGCATCAGGCGCGACCGCTTGACCCCGAGCGTCTCGGTCACTACGTCGGACACGAAGGGCCACTGGCTGCTTCCGCCCGCCAGAATCACCCGGCTGATCTGGCTCGTGTCAACCGCCTCCTCAGACAACCCCTGGGACAGCGATGCACGGAACCAGTCTATGAGATCGATCGCCTTTTCATTTTGCAGCAGCCCGTCGGCCCGGACCCCCATATCCTGCAAGTGGCGGACGAACGTCGGGCTGGGCGTGTATTGCCGGGCCCGGTCCAGAAAACCGGCCCAGGTCATGCCCTTCAGACTGCCGTACCGCCCGACGGATTTGTTGATCGTCTCGGTCCGGTCCCGCGCCATGGTCAGGGAGAAGAACTCCTTGACCTCGCGGCACAGGTACGAGTGCACGTAGTACGTGTCGCCGGCCTTGGCCATGGCCTTGAGACTCACGGGGTTCCGCTCGACGAACCATTGGAAGAACAGGTCGTCGAAGAGCCGGCCGCCCAGCTCCATATCGCCCCAGGAGTGGGTGACCTGGAGGCCCTGCAGCAGCGCGAAGTCGCAGGTCCCGCCGCCGAAGTCGATGACCAGGATGCCTCTGCGGGCCTCCTCCGGCGAGAAATCCTTGTGCCAGAGGTGATGCAGCAGGGCGCCCTTGGGCTCATCGACGAGCCGGACGTCGCCATAGCCGGCCGTCCGGGCGATCTGCGACAGCTTCGTTCGAAAGGGCGTCTGCGATTCGCTCGGGACACCGAAGATGACGTCATACGTTGTCGGGTCCAGCGCGATGTGCTGCCGCCGTGACTGGAGGACCACGACGCGAAGGAAATCCGCTGCGGCTTTGGCCGCTTCCTGGCTCTCGACGATGTCCGGCTTGAACTGCGTGCGGAGCTGGTAGCTCGTGCGATCCTCGGGGGAGGCCTCACCGTACTCGTGCAGCGCCGGCTCGCCCACCAGCGGCTCGCGATCGCCGCGATAGAGGATGGCCGTGGGCAGGCCGTCACGCCCCGTGCCGAAATCGATCCCGACGGGCGAAATCTGGTCCGCCGGACACTTACTGAAGTAAGAGTTCGTCGTGCCAAAGTCGATAGCCAGGATGTTCGGAGTATCCATCTTACGTCCTGTCGCGAACCTTCCGGACGAGACCTCGCTGGACGACCTCGCCGCCGAGCACGACGGCGGGTCGCTCCACGATGACCTGATCGCCTTCCGTGATATGGCCGAAGGTTTCGTACTTGCTCTGGAGGTCCTGCTTCCAGACCATCGTTTCCTTCTCTTCGCGGCCGGTTTCGAGAAAGGCGGGCGGGCCTTCCAGACCCTCGAAGCCGCTATTCTTGGCTTCCTGGATGAGTTCGTGGGCGACGACGGGCAGCGACTCGGCGGGCGTGCGATGAAGCGTGTAAACCAGCTTGCCGATCTTTCGCAGGGCCTTGTCCCTGTCCGTCTGCGACTGGGGCCGGCCCGACCGGTGGAAGCACAGGACCGCCAGCATCGGCACCGCCCAATCGACCCACTGCTCAATCGACACGCGCACGGCTTTTTCATGCTCGCTGCGGACCGCGCCGCGCAACGCCTTCGGCCGGATGAATAACCAGGGCAATATCCTCGTGAGCAGCCGCAGCCGGGCCAGTCGATGCACCACGAGCACAGCCAGCAGTGCCCCCAGCGGCCCGCCCAATACCAGCCCGAGGTCACGCATGTCGAACGCCAGCCGCACCAGCGGCGCTAGCCCCAGCATGCCGCCAACGGCCCCCGCCGCGCCGGCTACGGCAAGCGTGATCGTCTTCGCTTCGGCCGCCATCACCGGCCCGGGGATGCGCAGCGGCCGCGCAATCCCGTCGAAGCCCAGCGCCACCGCGGCCACTCCGTCATCATCGAGCTTGGTCCCGCCGTTGACCAAAGCGATGGATTCGGCCGAGAGCAGCTCCTGCTTGAGCACGGCGTACGCGCGGGCCGCCGCGGCCTCGAAATCACCCGCGCCGGGACTGCGGATCGGATCGAGCGTGCTGATGTACCCCCGGGCGGCCTTGTCCACGATCTTGTGGCGCAGCTTCGCCGTCGCCGATTGAGCCTTCGCTATATTCTCCTGGAGTTCGAGCATCACAACACTTCAGCACGCACCGACCATCGCACTTGTTCGCCTGCCGTGCAGTTCACAGAAACATCATTGTATGACCTGAAGACCCAAACGCAACCGCCAAAAAAGCCGGCAGCGCGCACGGGAAGCGCCTTTAGAATAGTCGGGCCAGAGCCGAGGATATTGCCGCTCAAGCGCATAATCACTGAAAACTCCGTAGCGGGGGTGGCAACAGATTGATCCATCCCCATGCCTGAACACAAAGCGACGATTCCATTGACATTTCCATAGGAGCGGGGTATAGTGCAATCAACTGGAGCGGTGAAGAAATGAGGCATTTGAGCTACATTTCTGCCGGGCACACCTCGATTCTCATCCTTTCTCTGCCCTGACCCGGCTGTTGGTTTCTGTATCCGCCTCGACCTCCGCTTGTTGTCGGCTGTCTTTATAGACTCACATTGCTCGCGGCGGGAGAGAAAGGAAACGGATGTATGAAAGCAAGCGGCAGTCTCGGTTTTGCTGTGCTGATTGTATTGGCAATTCTGGCGCAGATAGCTTCTGGAAGGGAGGAGCCGAACGGGGTGATTCCCAATGACCCGTACTTTCCTTTCCAGTGGCAACTGCACAACACGGGCCAGGATGGCGGCACGGCAGGGGCGGATATCAATGCCGTCAAGGCGTGGGAGGTCACCACGGGCGACCCGAACATTGTGATTGCCGTGATTGACGTAGGGGTGGACAGAACTCACCCGGATCTCATCGACAATCTCGCGCCCGGCTACAACTTTCTGGAGAACGATGACAAGCCGGACCCCGACCGGCAAGTCCAGTTGGACACCCACGGAACCGAATGTGCAGGGGTTGTAGCGGCGAAAGGCAACAACGGCATCGGCGTCGCAGGTGTTGCCTATGACTGCAAAATCACGCCCATCCGACATTGCAGCATCACGCAGGAAACCTCCTGGGCCAAGAAAGCGGAAGCCCTTCGATGGGCGGCGACCCAGGGAGCGGATGTCATCAGTTGCAGTTGGGACGGCGGTAACGCTACGTTTTATTCGGCCGTGCAGGACGTAGCCAGGACTGGGGGCATCGGCCGGGAAGGGCGAGGGTGTGTTATCTGTTTCGTAGCCGGCAATAACAACGCAAGGATCAACTCTTCCCGCGCGTCGGCTTCCCCGGAGGTCATCACCGTGGGAGCCACAGACCATAACGATGTCCGCTGGCCATACAGCTCCTATGGGCCGGAGCTGGATCTTGTCGCACCGAGCGGCTGTGACGGCACCTGGTGTGGGTCGTTTGCATCGTTCTGGACCACGGATCTGACAGGTCCCATAGGCAACAACATCTTCAACGACGATCCCAAGCTGCTGGACTATGCACAGTACGTAGGCGGCACGTCCGTCAGTTGCCCGATGGTTGCGGGTGTAGCGGCGCTGATGCTTTCTGTGGAACCGAACCTGACGAGCGACGAGGTGCGGCACTACCTGTGCCGCTCGGCGCGAGACCTGGGAGATCCCGGGCGCGATGACTACTACGGCTGGGGCCGGGTCGATGCGCGGGCGGCCCTGGATATGGTCTTGGCCAAACGGGCCGACCTGAACAACGACTGGGTGGTGGACGAGAACGATCTGGCGATCCTGACGGTGGCCATGGATATGAATGATCTCTCGGCCGACATTGCGCCGGCAGCCAAACGCGACGGCATTGTCGATGCACAGGACCGCGACCTGCTGATGCAGTACCTGGGAATGGAGGTCCCGGAGCCCGGCCTGATCGCCCACTGGAGATTCGATGAAACCGAGGGCAACACCGCTCGCAGCGGCGACAGCACGCACGATGGCACTCTTTACGGCGGACCCGTCTGGCAGCCAGCGGGCGGGCACAAGGGGGGTGCCCTTCAACTTGATGGCGTGGATGACTACGTCGAGACGCCCTTTGTCCTCGACCCGTCGGCCGGACCGTTTAGCATCTTTGCCTGGGTCAAGGGCGGAGCTGCGGGACAGGTGATCGTCGCTCAAGTGGAAGGTGCCGCTTGGCTCGCGGTGGATGCCGCCGGTGCCCTCGGGACGGCCGTCGTCGGCAGCCGTGTGTCGTCTTTGACTTCTTCCGCCGTGATTACTGACGGCCAATGGCATCGGGTCGGCCTGATCTGGGATGGGGCCAAGAGGGCTCTCTACGTCGATGGGATGGAGGTCGCTAAAGATAGGAAGTCCCTCGCGAGTCTGGCTGCGTGTACCGGGGGTCTATGCATCGGTGCCGGCAGCACGCTTGAGGCAGGCAGCTTCTGGTCCGGCCTGATCGACGATGTCCGCGTCTACGACAAAGCGGTGAAGCCGTGACGCATGCTACGATGGCGAGAGGTCGGTCCATTGGATGCCGATTTTGCGGGCGGCGTAGGCTAAGGGCTTGAGGCGGTGGCCGTAGGCCATCATCCACTGCACCATCGTTGACTTGTTGTCGGTGAGCTATGTAATCTTACGCCCCCTATAGTCTCTCCATAGCTGTTCTATTTGGCCTGTTACGTTTTGTCCCAGATCGTTCTTTGTTTTGATCCAACGGACAAACTCTCCGAAGGCAGAATCTAGCGTATCGATGTCTTCACCTGAGGTCTTTGAGAGTATGATCGTTATCGAGGCATTTGCAGCCTCCGTGCTAATGTGCCCTCTTCTTTCTGCTTTTCTAATTCGGCTTAGTAGAGAATTAAAGTGAATGGAAGATCGGTCGAGGATGACACCAATACCTACCGCGATGAACATGATGGAAACGTATGTGACGTTGCTTTGTGTTGCCTCAGACGGAATTGGACATTCCCAG